>Ga0315902_10000020_pt1 | contig 243022 bp, 196 predicted proteins | sample LakEriMetagenome_9_FD_203523 | JGI IMG/M metagenome (GOLD analysis project Ga0315902, IMG submission 203523) | Freshwater fungal communities from buoy surface, Lake Erie, Ohio, United States - Buoy 12 MA117 | ecosystem: Environmental > Aquatic > Freshwater > Lake > Lake biofilm | place: USA... | reverse complement strand
AGCCCATGTTCGGTTCGATCAGTCCATAGGAACCTACTAACTGGAGAGCCGTATGCGGGAAAACCGCCCGTACGGTTCGGAGGGAGGGGAGTCCGGCTCAACCGGACTTCCCTACCCCTATCTTTGGCAACTTAGGTTTCTGGCCGTTTTTAAACCTTTGCGATTCGGACCGGAATCTTCTATGATTGTAAAAATCTTTTCCCGTCATCCATCCCTGAGGCCCTCTCTTCTTGCCCCCAAAACATCATGGATCACTTCAGCAATCCCACCACATCCCGAAGAAATTTCCTGTCGATTGCAACCGCCTCGGCTGCAATCCCCCTTTTGCCAAGAAACAGCCTGATGGCTGCAACCGCGACTCCCAGCGCCATTGCTCTGAAGCTCGGGCTCGTTACCTATCAATGGGGTAAAGATTTCTCCTTAGTCGAATTGCTCGAAGTCTGCGAGCAGGCCAAATACGCCGGCGTCGAACTCCGTAGCACTCACAAGCATGGGGTCGAACCGAGCTTGAATGCTACCCAAAGATCCGAAGCGAAAAAGCGTTTCGCCGACTCGCCTGTCGCACTCGTCGGACTCGGTAGTGCTTGCGAATACCACGCCAGCAATCCCGCTGTCGTTCAAAAAAACATCGATGAAACCAAGGCCTTTATCGATCTATCTGCAGAACTTGGCGGCACCGGTGTGAAAGTTCGCCCCAACGGTCTGCCTCAAGATGTCCCCGTCGAAAAGACGCTCGAACAAATCGGCAAATCACTGCGGATCGTCGGTGAGTATGCCGCCAAAGCGAACCAACAAATACGTTTGGAAGTCCACGGCAAAGGGACTCAGGAAATCCCAAACATGAAGAAGATCATGCAGGTCGCTGATCACCCAAACGTTGTGGTCTGTTGGAACTGCAACCCCACGGACTTAAGCGGTGCTGGTTTCGAAGCCAACTTCGATGAACTAGCCAAATGGATGGGAACGGTTCACATCCACGATCTGCGTCCTGGAAAAGTCGATTATCCTTGGCCTGCTTTGTTTAAAAAGCTCAAAGCTTGTGATGCCAAGGGCTTCACCGGCTGGTGCCTGATGGAAGATGGTGCGACACCAGCCGATATCCCCGCGGCTATGATCGAAAATCATAGCCTTTTTCAATCGATGATTTCTTAACGCTGCACGCGAGCCGAACCACCCTTGGCCAACGCCTCGACCTCAGGCAACTTGGCCATCGTCGTATCGCCAGGGAACGTGGTGAGCAATGCTCCATGCGCCCAACCTAGCCGAAGTGCTTGCTCGGCTTCTTTTCCTGCAAGCATGCCGTAGATGAGTCCTGCAGCAAACCCATCGCCACCACCGATTCGGTCGATGACATCGAGTTGCATCGTGGGGCTCACGTACCGCTTGCCGTCGTACCAGAGAACAGCGGCCCAGTCATGGCGGTTGGTCGAACGTACTTCACGCAATGTCGTCGCAACCATCTTTACGTTGGGGAACTTTTCAATCGTTTTATCGATCATCGAAAAGAACGCTTCGGGGTCCAACTCGGATTTGTGCTCGACATCTTGGCCTTGGATGCCCAAGCTCTTTTGCAGGTCTTCTTCGTTGCCAACCAGAACATCGACGTGCTTGACGATCTTGCCAACCATCTCTTGTCCCTTGGCCAACCCACCGATGGCCGCCCAAATCTTGGCCCGGTAATTGAGGTCAAAGGATGTGACACATCCGGCAGCTTTGGCCGCTTGCATTCCTTCGATGATCAATTCGGAGGTGGTATTCGAGAGGGCTGCAAAAATGCCTCCTGAATGGAACCAGCGAACTCCGTTGGCGAAAATCGATTTCCAGTCGAAGTCGCCTGGTTTGAGCATCGCACCCGCTTCGTTGGCTCGATTGTAATAAACCACGGGAGGCCGGACACCTTGGCCCCGATCGCTATAAACCGTTGCAATGTTTGGCCCGCGGACGCCGTCGTGTTCGAAGAACTTGTAAATGGGTTTCACGCCCATTTCCTTGACTCGGATTTGTACCAGTTCGCCGATCCCATAGTTGACCATGGCTGTGGCAACGGCAGTATTTAGTCCGAAGCAATCGGCGAGGTTGGCTGCGACGTTGTACTCACCACCCGAGACATGCACATCGAACGAGCGAGCCTTTCGGAATGGAATGATCCCTGGATCAAGCCGATGAACCAAGGCTCCGAGGGAAAGGAAATCCAATGCGCATGCATCGTTGCGAACCGCAAGTTTCGCCATAGTTGGGGATTATCTCCAATGGTAAGTAGTATAGGGGCGTGCTAAATGGTGGTCGAAGAGAACCCACCGTCGACGACCAGGTTGTGTCCGGTGACAAACGACGATGCGGCAGACGAAGCAAGGAAGACCACTGGCCCTGCGAGTTCATGCGCATATCCGAATCTGGCTATCGGTGTGTGCGAAATGATTTGCTGGCCACGGGGAGCAAGACTTCCGTCTGCGTTGTACAAAAGATTTTTGTTTTGGTCTGCGGGGAAAAAACCGGGGCTAATGCAATTGACCCGAACCCCACGCGGTGCCCACTCTCGAGCTAAGAACTGGGTGAAATTGATCACAGCGGCTTTGGCTGCCGAGTAGGCGACAACGCGCGATAGGGGGATGATCCCTGACATCGAAGCAATATTGATGATGCTGCCGCTGTTTCTAAGCAGCATCGATTCGCCGAATACTTGGCTCGGCAAAACCGTACCGCCGATGAGATTTAGGTCAAAAACGTCTTTCCAAGCATCTAGCGATAATTCGCAAAAGTCGTCCCCAGGTTGAAGGGTCGCTGCGGCTTGGTTCCCTCCGGCGGCATTGACCAGGATGTCCACTGGCCCCATCGACTTCTCGATGTGTGAGCACGCCTTGGTAAGCGAATCGCGATCCTGGGCATCGGCCGAGACAAAGATCGCCTCGCCTCCCTCGCGGCGGATGTCTTCAGCCCGCTCCATGCCTCGCTCCGCGTTTCGACCCAGTACCGCAATGCTCGCTCCAGCCGAGGCCAAAGCGTTGGCCATGGCCCCACCGAGCGCTCCGGTGCCACCTACAACGACCGCAACGCGGTTTTCCAACGAAAAAAGTGATTCTAAACCCATAGCAAGACCCGACTTCGGTGATGGAAACTCTCTGTGTTGACCTAGCCCCAATTGGACGCAAATTGCTTGCTCGTGGCAAGGCCGTATCGAGGAAGTTTTTCAATCGAAATATTTGTTTCGGGTGCTCGGTCGTTATCGGATTGATTGCGGGCAAAAAGATGGGAGGGCAAAAAGATGGGAGGGCAAAAAGATGGGAGGGCAAAAAGATGGGAGGGCAAAAAGATGGGAGGGCAAAAAGATGGGCGGGCAAAAAGATGGGTGGGCAAAAAGATGGGTGGGCAAAAAGATGGGTGGGCAAAAAGATGGGAGGGCAAAAAGATGGGAGGGCAAAAAGATGGGAGGGCAAAAAGATGGGTGGGCAAAAAGATGGGTGGGCAAAAAGATGGGTGGGCAAAAAGATGGGGAAGCGGAAAATAGTAAGGGTGGGGCCGCTCAGCGCTTCTGGGAGGCTAGTTCATGGACTTGCTCGGGCGTTAGCTCCCCACGATAGATTCTCACATCAGCGATCCTGCCACGATAGTAATCTTGGGCCCCGAATCCTATCTCCAACTCACTTTGGTTGCTCAAGTCGTATTGCGCAGGATCGAATTCCGTCGACTTGCCGACAAGTGTTCCATCGATGTAGAGTTTCAAGACCTTATCGCTGCGGACAGCGGCGATATGATGCCAACCGCTATCGAGGGGGTGATCGTGGGTCACGTTCTTACCGGCCTCAATCGAAAGGACTCGACCTGAGGGCAGTGTTCCGATAAACAACCTTCCTTGAAATATGGCCATCGACCAAGCTCGACGGTATTTCACATCGGGGGTATGGTCGACACGACCAAAGCGAGTCCAGTTCTCATCGCCGTCGTAACGATAAATCTCGGCCAGCGGAAGTGTCCCACCGTACATTTTGCCGTTGTAGACCACCAACGGCATGGCTTCGAGTTCCCCTCCGAGTTTTCCGGTGTCTTGCCATTTGTCATCGCCAAGATAACGAAACACGTGGGCTTTAGGCCACTCGCTGACGTACAACTCGCCTCGGTGGACTCCGAACCCATAAGTCTGGGTGGCGTCGGGGATCTGCCCGACATGAGTCCAGTCTTGGCCATCGTACCGAAACACGGAGCCTTCGTCGTAACAAGTCGCATAGATCGCATCATTGAAAACCGTAAGGGCTTCGGTTCGCTTGCCATCAGGCGTGTTGCAAGCCGTCCATTGTTCTCCTCCCTCATAGCGAAAAAAGCCAGCGGGTCGGTAAAGCGAACTGGCATAGAGTTTTCCTCGGAAGACGACCAGTGCCGAGATAGCCTCGGTCTGGGGTGATACATTTCCACAGGGTTCCCAAACATCCCCAGGTCCGAGTCGATAAACATTCCCCCCGAAATTCGGATTCTCCGACTCCGATAAGCTTGAGCCTGCGAGTCGGTACTTCGAGGAAGCTACATAGAGTGATCCGTTGTAAACCGCCATAGCCGAGATCGCATTGGCTCGATCAGGACTTCCTAGATCCGTCCACTTGTCGTTTCCTTCGAAGCGGAAAACACGACCTTTTTGCTCTGCACCTGTATGGCAAGTCGAAGCATAAAGGCGACCGGCATGAACACATAGCGAAAATACGTATACGGCATCACCGAGTTGGCCATGGTCAGTAAAGTCACTTTCGCTGCGAGCTTGATCGATCCCGAAGTGGACCTGGCGAATATTCGGTTGACTGTTGGTGACTCCTCCATGGTTGTAGATTCCAAGGTGGAAACCACGACGCTCTTTGGGATCGTAGCAACTGATCAAATCACCGAGCGTGTCGCCCGAGTTGTCGTCAATTTGTGTCCAGAGGGAGATTGAAAATGGTTCGTTACCAAGCTGGATATTCCTTCCCTCGCTAGGTCTGAGGACTGTCGATCGACCATCAAAAACGGTGCCTTGGCCATCGCCACCCAAGGGTGCGTGAATGATAAGTTGCTGCCCGTGTGCTCTGAGGCCCATGAGGATCAGCATCGATATGGTCAAAAAGAAGGATCGACTGAGTCTCGTCAACTCGATAGCAGGCGGAGGGTTCATGAAAATTTTATTCGTAAATGAGCTTGTTTATCACTTTGGTGCCAGCCAACCGAGCGAGACTAAAAATGCGTCGGTTTGGTCAAGCGTTTCTTGTTTGAACCGATCATTATTGAAGAAGCCATGTTTTTGTCCATCGTAGGCTTTTAGTTCACATCGGTTACCTAGTTGGGTCATGATTTTGCTGAAGGCGACTGCCGAATCGAAGGGAACCGTTGTGTCTTGTTTGCCATGGAAGATTATCGTCGGTGGGGCTTCTCTAACGACGTGATGTGCAGGAGATATATTGATCGGTTGGGTTCCGAGGCGGTCTTCGGGAACGCGAGTACCAAATCCGCTGGCATCGAATCCATCGATCGGAGCTAACACCAAGGCTGGATTAAATAGAACCAAGGCATTTGGGGTAGCGCTAATGTTTTTATCTTCGCTGGATTCGTCAAATTGATCGATCAGGGCCGAGCAAGCTGCGATATGTCCACCGGCAGATCCACCTGCTGCTGCGATTTTACTAGGATCAATGCCAAGCTCTTCTGCATGCTCGCGTATCCAACGCACAGCGGACCTTGCATCTGCTACGCATGCTGTGGGTTTGACACCGTGCCTGCTAGCCACTCGATAGTCGGCAGTGATAGCTACCATGCCTCGCTTTGCTAGTTCACGACACTGGAATTCGAACTGCTGGGGGGTGCCGTTTTGCCATCCCCCTCCAAAAAAGAAGACGATCGCTGGTGCATTGGTCGGGCTATCGGGGCTGAAAATGTAGAGATCAAGTTTCGTATCCCCGATCGACTTGTAAGTCCGTTGCTTGCAACCGCTCATCACTGGCGGGTGGTTTCTCTTGTTTGCAAGTTGTCCGTTCTTCTGGTTCGCTTCCTGAGCAAATCCCCTACTTGCGACCAAAACAAGAATGAAAACAACCAATAGTTTATATGGGTTGAGCATCTTTCTACCAATCGTAGGACGTTTGTAGTTCACCACCGTTGCGAGAACAAAGTGCCTCAAGGACCTTGGGTTCGATGCTAAAAGGTAAAAATCGAACGCCACCATCTCCATACAGGCAGTTGACTCCCGAACTGTGGAAGCTTGAAAAACCACCCATGACCAAGCTGCCGCTATCGGGATTCGAAGTGGTCGTGGATGTCGCAAGTTTGTAACCTCTACTGGGCAGTGATTCGAAAACTCCGTTTCTCAACGTCGCACGGGTTCCGGACATCCACCCCAGATCCCCATCGAGGGAGATCTTTTCACTCACAAAAATCGTGTTCGAAGAACCATCGCCAATCTCGCTAAATCTGGTTCGACTACCTAAGAAGAACACACCATTGTTATCCTTGTCCAAAGGGACTTCGGTCGAAGAGTAACAGGCTGCGTAGGTCGAAATTGCGATGTCTTGGCTGTCCGCGTCGTAGCGGCCATTGATTGGGTAGGAGGAACAAAGCAAAGAGGCGATTTGTGATTTTCTCGGTGGCTCATTGGCAGGATCGTATACTCCTTTGGATTGATCGATCGTCTTATAGAGATAGGACTGTTCGAGATAGGGTAGTAATTTGACAGTCCAGCTCATATGGTTCCCGACAGGCTCGTTGCGGATCGGACCGCTGTCGTTGACCGTTCCGCTTGGAAGGTGCTCGGCCGCAAACTCGAAATTGTGCATTGCCAATCCGATTTGCGCAATATTGTTCGAGCAGGACATTCGCCGCGCGGCTTCTCTGGCAGCTTGCACGGCAGGTAATAACAGCCCTACGAGAATTCCGATGATCGCGATGACCACCAGCAATTCGACTAGAGTGAACGCTCGTTTGGATCTGGGAATCGATTTGGACATGGCAAAGTCTCCTGAAAGGGGTATTGGTTTTATGGTTGCTCGGTTGAAATCTAAATCTAAGGCTTTTCGCTAAGTACGATCTGTCGTGTACGCTGGATCCTCGTAGGCTGGTAACTTCGCCCATCAAGTGCTGCTTGGACGCTCGCAATGGTCTGATTCTCCTTGCGTTGTATCTCGATTTGCACCTTCATCCTCACACCGGTGATCGGATCGGGTTTGTCGATCCAGACTTCCCCGGAGTAATTAGGATCCTGGGCCAACCGACTCGTTGCTCGATCGCAACCGGCTTCGCAAAGCAATCGAATTTGAATTGCATCACGCTCGGTTTTGACCGTTTGGCGATGCTTTAACATCGAGCGGATGTTGGTTGCAGCCAGACTGGTGAAGATAACGACGGCAACGAGTGCGACGATTAAAATTGCACCTTTTGGCTTGCGCCGGTAGGATCGTTTCACGGTAGATCCTCCAGAATGAGATAGGGTTTGCCGGATGTTTTTCCGAAAACTCTTAGTCTTGTCGAAACCACCTCCCCGGCGGGATTGATTGCTCGAACGATCAGGTAGGGGGACTCAAAGGAGGCTTGGAAACCGTCCCCTAGTACAAACGTTTCCGGATCTGCAGGGATGTTTTTTTGCGGATCCTTGCTCGACGCTCGTCTGAGCACCCGATCCCCCTTGGATTCATAGAGGATTTCTTTATCCATCGCTTGCAAAACAACACGATCTTCGGATTGAAATTCGGCCGTCTGAGACTTGGAGAAATCCTCTCTCCAGGTGTTTGCAAGTTGACCTAACTGACGCTGTAAATTGGTCTGACGTTGCATCGATTGCGACCAATGCATCGAGCGTTCGATCAGTGTTATCCCCAGCAGCATGATCATGGAACCAGCAGCCAGTGAGCTACAGAGTTCAATGAGCATCGATCCATGACGACTAGGCTTGTTAGCTTGTCTTCGTGTCATTTCGATACCTCCGTGGTCGATACCCAGCCGACGAGTTCGACTTGGGTCGGTGTACCAGGTCGATCCCAGCCGATCCGAACGACGACTTGCGTTCCGCTTGCATCCTCCATTTTTTGGACATCCAACTTTCCACCCGGGAGTGCTTGGAGGATGTCCGCGGGCAATGTTGCTTGTGCGATGCGCTCATCGAGGCCGTTTAAGCCTCCTGTAGTCAGCATGTCGACTTGATTGGCTGCTTCGTGAAGCGCCAACTGATAATGCTTTGTGTCCTTAGCGACCCCTAAGAGTCGATAGTTGAGGCCAACGAGGCTCGTTACCAATGCTCCAAGAAGGAACGCCGAGACAACGATTTCAAGATGCATCAATCCACGATGTGGCTTGGGCCTACCCATGTCAATTCCTCCAGGATGTGTCTTTGGCGAGTTCGATGACGATGGAATACAAGACATCAATGACCGCAGCGCTGATGCCAAGGACTGCAATTCCGAAGGCGATTGTGATCAGCGGATGGATGATCGATTGGAACCACTGCCAGCGGTAGCGCTGCTTGGAATCGATACTCTTGGCAAGACTCCTGAGTATCCAAGCTTGATCCTCGTTGGATTGTCCTTCGAGGGCTTTCGTTTGCGCTTCGCTCAATAGTCCTACCGATTTAAGTGACAACCAAGCATCGGAACCTTGTTCGATCTCGTTTCTTGCGACGAGCAGTCTTTCACGAATCTTTGAGTCTGTGTGGTATTTGGCCAGTGTCGAAAAAGCCCCGGCCATCGGTCGACCGTGCTCGACGACATTGGCAAGGATCCCTAGCAAGGACGCATGCTTTTGCTCCCGACTCGATACAGGAATTCTCAGAATCCTCACGAGCCATGACCGTATGGTTTGCGACCAACTCAAGAGGATCCCGAGACAAAGTAGCACCAGTCCGATTCGGATCGGAGCGGCGATATATCTACTGTAGAGCAAGAGGTTTTGCTGCCCTTTGATCCCAAACTCTTCGAGCATTTTTAGAAACGTAGGGATGATGAAGTAGGAAATTGCAGACAAAATGCTCACGATCATGAGCGAAACGGCAAACCAATAAACTAGGTAACTTCGCCACTGTTGTGGTTCTTGATCGATCAATTCCGAAGCATTCTCGATCCTGAGTTGCTCGAGCGTTGGATGGATGATCCCGCTTTGTTGACCGAGCCTTAAGGCTAATACGCTATCTTCCGGAAGTGTTCCCGGAGTCTGTTCAATCGCATCCAACCAGTCTTCTCCTTGGTCGATCAATCCCGAAACCCTAAGGAGTTTCAATTGATAGCTTCCAGGGTACTCGCGAGAGAGAGCTCGAATCATCGGAGCAAGTGGAATCGATTCCCGGAGGCTTGCATGAAGCAATGCAAGAAATGTCGCTTGCTGCTCAGCGACTTGACTACCTGGTATCCAAGTGGTGCTTAGCCAGGGGGTCATGTTGTACTTGGCGGAATGCGTCATGTTTTTCCTTTTATCCGCTTAACGAAGAGATCAAGCTGAGCAGTGGGCTAAACAAGGCAACGACGATGAGAAACACTAGGAAGCCGACGAAGACGAGCAGGATTGGACTTAGCCAATTGAGATAGAAACCTGGGCGTCCCGAGTAACGTATGGCATAGCTTTGCGCAAGCTCTCGTAGGATGGGAGCTCCTGGTTCACCCTGTCGATCCAACTCCAAGGCTTGGATCGATGAAGCTGAGAAACTGTTGGCTCCGGGCAGGACAGGCCAAGGTTTCTCAGGGTAGATCTTATGGGCGGAGGCTAATTGCTGGGATTGGTCATTGAGCCAAGGTCTTTGGCTGGCAAGACCAGCAACCAAAATCGCACGACCCACGGGGGTGCCGATGCGCAAAAGCTCCGAAAGAGTGCCAGTCCATCGGGCCATCGAACCTAAACTCTGCTTTGTTCCTCGCCGCAGGGCCAGGATCAGGTCGTTGCCTTCCCAACGATCGAGTACGTAGAAAAACAACTTGACCATGCCGACAAGCAATCCAATTCCCATGAGCACTGTGGCAATCAATCCTATCGGATGATTGGAAATGAAATCCGATGCTTTGAGTACGAGGATTGTCAGTGGTGGCAATCGCAGTTCAAACTCCATGAACATTTGCTTGAAGGTTGGGATCACGGAAACGGCTAAAAAATACAACACGAGCATGGCCGCCAGCGCGACCGAAAGTGGGTAGTAGAACCTGCGCAAGAAATCGATCAGTCCAGTTGGGCGTGCCAATAAGAGACGATACCAAGGTTCAAGATGCGATAGATCGCCTGGAGAGTCTGCAGCCCGTAGCACCATCGGTAGCATTGCCGCGAGCCTAGGATCGTTTAGCCACTGATTCGATTCGACGGAATCCCTCAATGATTTGAGCAATAGTTTCGTTTGCTTGGATGGAACTTTACTGTCCTGCGAAGATCGCCACACGAGCCATTCTTGAAGGGGTTGGCTATGAGCGACCGCTGCATCAATGCGGGCCAGATAATCTTCGCTCGCGTCAGATGGAGTACTCATGGGCGAGGCTCTCCGAGTTGGGTAAGTATCTCGATGACCGGAATGAATACCGTAAGACCCAGGATTGCGGTCATAGCGCCACCGAGAATCAAATAGGCCAAGAAGAAACCACGCGAGTAGTAACTGGGCAACAAGCGATGCTTGGCGACCTTGTAAAACCAGAACCTCCACAAAAGTGGCGCAACAAGCAGCAGGATCGCCAGCACCGCGGCGGTTGGCCTAAAGTTCTCGTAGAGCCATTGCAGCCAACGATAACCGACCCCAATTCGCAAACCGGAATTATCGTAGAACAACTGCAACTTTGGATAGAGAATCCATACTGATTGCATTAGGATCACCGAAGCGATCAAACTCAGAAGCCACAACCAAAATGCATACTGAGCCGACTTGCCAATCTGATGATTTCCCGAGACGCCCGATTGAACCCATGGGTCAAGCACGCTTAGCGAGGTGTCCGTAGAACGACTCTTGAGCCATGCAGCCAGGGCCGAAAGGTACGCGTCTTGGGGCTTTGCATTGCCGCGTAGGGCCGCCCAAGGTGATTGCCCCAAATTGACATTCAAGGCAACCTGCTTGTTGATTTCCTCGAGCCATGGAACAACCGAAACCGGAGCCCCAGGGAAACGTACCGGAACACCGGCTTGAACAAGCTTGGTCAACTGGGAATTGAACGTCAAGAGATCTGACAGCTCAAGTCGCACGAGTTCTGCGGGTGGCTGGTAGGTGTTGGATGCCATGTCCTGAGCTAAGCGATTGGAAATCGAAAATCAATCGTAGGGAAACTTATGCTCCCTTTCTTGCCAAGAACGATGCGCGGGGGGGCTGGATTTGTTTAAGGATAGGGAAAAGAAAATGAAGAGAGGGCAAAAAAATGGGAGGCAAAAAAATGGGGAGGCAAAAAAATGGGGAGGCAAAAAAATGGGAAGGGAAGGCGGTGATGTGGCTAGCCTTCCCAGGAGTGACCGTCCCAAGTCACGACGCGATCGAGCCAATCGACCAGTGCGTCGCTGAAGAGATCGAGCAGCAAGTGGCCTTTGGTGGCCGATGCTGCACTGGGAACCCCGATGTGGCCTGGGATGGTGCGATCCTTGGTTTTCCAAGCTCGAGAACCTGGACGAAATGGGTTCCCCGGTTCGACCGTAGGAAGTGTTGAATAGGGGCCGACAAGCTCAGGCTTAAGCGCCAACACCATCGATGTTTCCCATTCGCATGCGTGCCCCATCTCTCTTTGAACGATGCTCGGATCTTTGGTCCAAGGTTCCACACCCAAGCCCCAGTAGGTAGTCATTAGAAAGAGCAAATCGTCTCGATGGGAGTACTTTTGACGGACTTCAAAGGTTGCCTGTTTAGCAGGTGTGTCGTTGCCACCGTGCCCATTGATAAAGACGATACGTCGGAAACCTTGTTCGATCGCGTTATCCATCAAGCTACAAAGCAGATCGAGGTAGACTCTGGGAGCAGCTGAGAGTGTTCCGTTAAAATCCAAGTGATGGTGGGAGTTTCCTAACCACATCACAGGAGCAAATACAACCCGGTCGTGCATGCGGGCCGAAACGCGATCGATGAGGGCTTGGGTCAGTAGCGTGTCGGTCCAAACGGGAAGGTGCTGGCCGTGCTGCTCGATGGCTGCCAAAGGAAATACGATCGGGGTATCCGGAGTCAGCGCTGCGATCTCCGGAGCTTGCATTTGATGAAAAAGCACGATGAGTAAGACCTTTCAGGGCTCTTCGGGAACTATTGTGGGAAACAATTTAGGATACCAGCCATTTGCTACTCGACTTCGAAGCGAAGATTTGGGATAGAGCCCATACGTTCAAAGATTCCTGAGGAAATCTTTTTGAAACACAAAGACACAGAGAGCACAGAGCCTTCAGGACAGCTCCTGTCTCTTTGCGTCCTTTGTGTCGCTGTGGTTTCAATCTTTGGATCGCCTTCAAAACAAGTTTATACATTTTCGAAGATGGGTTACAGGGACTCCACGCTGAATGAAGCTTGATCCTGTCGAGTACGAGTACGATAAAGGCCAGTAGCTTAGACTTCTATCCAAAATAATTCCAGAAGAGCCCCTTGCGGCTGATAACTTGCGGGCTATTCGACGAATTCTTTGGGCAAGGCAGCTTGGTTGCTTTCGGACCAAGCCCGGGTGGTCATATCGAGTTTTTTCTTACTAGGCGTATTCGGATCGTCCAAGAGCAACCAAACCACTTTTTGGTCCTTTTCGGTTGCTTTTTGTACTGTTGTTACCGGGTTAGCTCGGCGGCACAGGGCAGTTAGGATCTCTCGCACCGAAGTGTCCTTGTACTCGAAGTTGCGAACTTGCTGGTTTCGTGTGATTCCGTCTTTTTGGAAAGCGGTGCCATTGATTGCCATGGGTAAGGCTTCGACCCCTCCGGTGTGGCTCTCTTTGAGTTCGTTGGCGATGGCTTGCAAGACGACTTCAAGCGACTCTTGTTCGATTCGAAGGCTGATTTTGGCATCGAGCATTTCTTCGATCGATTTCGTGGAAGAAGTCGTAGGTTTGGGTGTTGCGGCGACTTTGGTCGTTCCGGCGGCAGTGCCACCTTGGAGAGCCATCCATGAGCCGATCGCAAGATTCGTAGCCGCTTCTTTTGGCAAGTAGACGTTGAAAACGACTTGGCCGTCCTCAGCACCCGATCTGGCGTATTTATTGATGCTGCGAAGCATTTGAGGGAATCGGTTGGCGATCGCACGCCAGTAGGGTGCTGCCGGCTGTGCGGTTAGTTGCGATTCGACATTCTCGGCCAGTGAATCGAGTTTCCGCTTGAGCTCGATCGAGTCCCTTGGGGCACTCTGTATATCATTGCCAAACATTCGGTATTCGACATAGAGTTGCGGTTCGAAATGCGTGCGTATCATGATCGCTTGGACTCGATCATCGATCACCTCACGCATCAAGCCGATGACTTTCTCGGAATGTTGGCCAAACATCTGCTTGCCGTCGACGAAAATAAAACTCGGTGCAGCCAAAAAGGTAGCATCGGCCCGGGAGTCGGAGTTTTGCAAGAGTGCGTCCAACTGCCGTCGCAGTGGCCCAGATTTACCTTGGCTATCAAGCAAAGGCTTGAGCAGTTCGAATGGCCCGATGGAGACACGCTTGACTTGTTCATTCCCTTTGCTCGTAAAATCATCGGTAACGAGCGCGATCGATTGGCCCTGATGCTCTTTTGTCCAGTAACGGTATTTCTTATTGTCCGATTGAATATCTTGAGCCGACCATTGTCCGATATCTGGAATCAGAGCCTCGAGCGATTTAGGTTCCTTCCAGCCCAAGCGATACGTTTTTCGATAATTGCCGGTCGACTCTCCGGGATACCAAGCGAAGGTCAAGGAGGCGAGATTATCAGCTGCAAAGCTTGGTAAATCCGATAGTTCGGGGCCTTGTGGGTACACACTCTTCCACCACTCGACGAGCTCTTTGCTGGCCGCATTGGATTGGGTCCAGCAATCCGGCGATAGAATCAAGAGAGCTTCGAGGCCCGGCGGCAGCATCTCGGTCGAGTAGGGGGCTCCGATCGATGGTGGAATCCACGGAACACCCGTGTCTTCTGACTTGACGTTGTAGTATTCAAGCATCGGGTCGATGCTACTTGAACCTGATTTGCTCGTGTTTAGGTTCTTTGGCTGTGTGGTTTCAACCGGTTGCGTATTGACTGTGTTCTCGGATTTTGGCTGAATCGTTACGATTCCTTTGCTGTTGCCTTTGAGCAGTAGCAACAGGACCGACAGCAGGAGGAGCGAGCAACCGACGATCAAGGGCATGAACCAAGCCGGTCGCTTGGGCTTCTTTCTTGGGCCGAAAGGTTTCGCCGCAGTCTTTTTCTTTTTGGGTTTCTTGTCGGCCTTTGCAGGAGTGACCTTTGCAGGAGTGACCTTTGCAGGAGTGGCTAGTGCAGGAGTGGCTAGTGCAGGAGTGGCTAGTGCAGGAGTGGCTAGTGCGGGAGTGGCTGGTGCGGGAGTGGCTAGTGCGGGAGTGGCTAGTGCGGGAGTGGCTAGTGCGGGAGTGGCTGGTGCGGAAGTAGTTGATGCGGGAGTGGCTGGAGCGGGAGTGGTTGCTGTGGGAGTAGCTGGTGTAGGAGTGGTTGGTGTAGGAGTGGTTGGTGCAGGAGTGGTTGGCTTGGCAAAGACGGGCTTAGCTTGGTTTGACTTCGTTTCTTTACCAACTGTGGGAGTTGATTTTGAGGTCGTGCTTTCCGTTCTCGATGGTTTGGTCTCTGCAGGTTTGGTCTCAACCGGCTTGCTTGCAGATGGCTTATCCACAGGCTTACTTGCAACTGGCTTATCTACAGCAAGCTTGTCAACCGTAAGCTTCTTTGCTTGAGTCTTTGTTTCTTGAGTCTTAGGCTCAGGGGCTTTCGACTCGAGAACTTTTGACTCAGGGGGCTTGCTTACTGCAGGTTGGCTAAGAATTGGTTCCGTAACAAGAGTTTCTTTGGGATCGTCAGCCAGTACGAGTTGATCGAGAGCCCTTAGGAGTGGATCGATTCCGGAGAAGCGAACCGCTGGGTCTTTGGCTAGCAGGTGGAGCAAGCATTTCTTATGGACTTCAGGCAATTGACTCGGTATCACTACGGGGACTTGAGCATGAAGTTTAGCCCAGACCTCGGTAGGAGCATTGGGTCCTGGATCGAAGGGCCAGTTGCCCGTGAGGCTTCGAAACCAGAGGCAGCCTAGTGCATAGAGATCGGATTGAGTGTTGGGCAGGGCGCCAGGCATCAGCAGTTCTGGAGCAGCCAGTGCGATTCGTTCGTCGAGTCCTCCGAGGACACTGAGCGTTGGGCAGTGGTAGGGGGATCTTGGTGGAAACAGAGGATCTCGCAGGAGCAGGAAGCCTCGCATTTCATTCCAGAGAATTGAGTGGGTAGAGAGGTGACCGTGGACGAGTCGATGGTGATGAAGAAACTTTAGGCCCATCGATACATCTCGGAGCAATCGAAAAGATTGTTTACTTGACAATGGGCCTTGTTGGAGCATTTCGCTCAGGGTGAGACCTTGCAAGGATTCGCAGACGGCATAGAGGTGCTTGAGGGTTGCTCCGGCATTTAGCCAACGATCCAGGTGTGGCGATTGGACTTGGCAATGTTGTTGCGCCCATCCGAGACTTGGAGGCCAATCTTGGATTTGAGGATCGAGGAGTTTCTCATCGGGGATAGCGACCATCCAAACGGCCTTGGGTGGGAAGGCGGACCAGCGAGCGCTCTCGGCATCTTCTCCTTCGTACCAAAATTCGCCGCGTTGGGTTTCGAGGGAGCGGTTGACTCGGAGTTTTCCGAGTTGCAAAGGGTGTCCAAGGCCTCGATACAGGACGTTGGCTTGGTAGGGGCTGAGTTTGTCCTGTCGAACTAGTTCTTTGATGACAGCGGCAGGGTCGGCGGTTCCTGTAGCACCGAGCGATTCGGAAACGGACTTGGCCCACTGTCGGCACTCTTCAGGGGTTGCGATTCCTGCGGCATGGATGCGATCCCACATTTGAGCTGTCGTCAGTTGCATCCGTTGTTGGATCCCTTGCCAAATACCGCTTAAACCAATACCTTAACGACCACGTTTTCGGGGGATCGATTCGAACCACCCACCCATACTATAATGAATTCCAACGTTGTCGTGAAACCGAGTGCCGAAGAAGTTGCATCTGCGGCTTGTTTTTGGCTGATCGATGCGATCCGTGAGTCCATCGCGCAATCGGGTAGATGCGTAGTTGCCCTTTCAGGTGGTTCGACCCCTAAAAAGCTCTATGAACTCATCGCCCGCGAGCACTTGGATGCTTTGGATTGGTCCAAGGTGCATTTGCTCTGGGGGGATGAGCGAAACGTGCCGCACGATCATTCCGAGAGCAACTATCGGATGGTCAAGACGGCTTGGATCGATCCGGCAAGCTCCACTGGACAACTTACTCATACCCCGAATTCATATCCTGTACCAATTGAGGTGCACGACCCCGAGAAGGTCGCTTATCAGTACGGTCAGACGATCCGATCGGTTTTGGGCCAAAGCCCATCGATCGATGTTGTCCTTTTGGGCTTAGGCGATGATGCCCATACGGCGTCGTTGTTTCCCGAGACTCAAGCCTTAGAGAGTGTCGATGGTTTCGTAGCCAACTATGTTCCCAAGTTCGAGTCGTTTCGCCTTACGATGACTGCGTCGCTGATCAATCGAGCCAAGCGAGTCGCGTTCTTAGTGTGCGGTGAATCCAAAGCTCCGGCTTTGGATGTGGTATGGCATGGTCCGAGGGATCCAAAGCTTTATCCAGCGCAGCTAATCAATCCCATGGACGGGGAGTTATGGTGGTTTCTCGATGCCCCTGCCCTGCCCTCGCGTGACCGAGTCCATTTAGCTTAGGGCCCTAGCGGTCGGCATTGCGGATCGCTTGGCTTTTCCAATCAAAGCCGATGGCCTCGCACCAGCGTTTTTGAAGTTGTAAGCATAGGGGGCCTGGGTTTGTGTCAGCGATATTTCTGCGCTGAATCGAGGATGCATGCCAGATGCAACCGGTGTTGCCCACCAATAGAACTTCGGCCGCATCGTAGAGTTCTTCAAAGAGCACGTCTCGAAACAGAATTGATTTGCCCGCATCTTGGAGCATCTTTTCAATTTGATCCAAGGAAGTCCCAGCGACGATGTCTTCGCGGCGTGGGGAAACAACGTTGCCTTGTCGATCCACGATGAGCACATTGGCTAAGCTCGTATCGGCTACCATACCGCGAGTCGTACAGAGTAGGCCTAAGCCTCCCTGGAATCTCTTGGCAGCGTCTTGATCTGCCAAGTAGTAGTTCAGGCGGCTGCGGGTTTTGATATTCGATGGCCAGCATTCACCGGCACCCGAAGCATACTGAACACGAACCAACGTCGTTCCGTTTTGGTACCAAGTTGCGAGTTTCTCCCAGGGGATCGGGAGCCAATGAGCATAGGCATGGAGTTGTTTTCCAGAGAAGAAGTCCCCGGGAGTTGCAACGATGCAAAGGCTTGCGTCGGTTTCCTCTTGGAGTATTCCAGCACTCTTTGCAGTGAGTTCTTCGATGGCAGCATCGAGTTGGTGCAAGAAGGATCGACCTTCGATCCCCAGAGCAGCCAGTCCGCGTTTCAGTCGAGTTTTATGGGGCTCTAGATCGAGGATTCTCTTTCCGAAGGATCGGACTCTTTCGACCAAGATGGCACCTTGCATGGCACCAAGATCGGTCGCGGGCATCGAGAGTCCCGAGAATCTCACCATCTCGAAACCCTTGGCGGTGGGGTTCCACTGCAAAGCATAGCTGTTTAGGAACCGTTCATTCAATGGGCTGTGCATCGGCTTCTTGCCCTAGGAGATGATCCAAAACGAGTCCGAAGTAGGGACATTGTCCATAGTAGCTTTTCTCGCTGTGGGTGGTTCCCACTGCTGAACCGCAATCGAATTGCCTAATCTTGCTCGAATTCACCAAAGGCATTGTTGCACGGGGATTCGAGACACTTTCAAGACCCGGAAGTCCGATGAAGCCTGCAAAGCCTGCAGCAACGGGACGACTCAGGCGATCGATAAAACGGAACCTTCGCAGGATAGGATCCTTGGAATTGTACAAGTTTACCAGTCCTGACACGGTTTCCAAGCTTCGGGAGTGTCTCCCTTGGGTGGCCAACCAGTCGCGATCCAGAGCCGGTGCAACCAAGGCGACGCGGTATCGACTTTCTAGAATCTCTCTTGGTAAGTTCGATTGGTATCGGAAACCAGGTATGGTGCCACCTGCTGCCAAGTGCAATCCGCCGGTAACCGCACGAGATCCGAATGAAAAACCGAGAAGACTCACATCTGCATGCCTTGAGAGGCGTTCTAGCAACCAGGCCACAAGCAAAGCTTGGGATTCCGCCGATTCAGCGTTTTCGTAGACATCTCTTAGCGGATGTGGTTCTCGAGTGCTGGGCCATGAAAGCATGATTAATCGATAAGGTTTGCTAGAACGCTCACGCAGGTAATTGTTGAGGATGAGCACTCGATCAAGCGCATTGTTTCTCTCCATGAAGTTGCCATGGACGTAGAGGATCACAAGTTTTCCGTCGTCGATCAGTGCGTTTTGAAGATCCTCGGTTTGCCAACCTAACTGAGTATGACGCTGAGCTCTGAGGCCCGGGGCGATGGGATCAATGCAGTTGAATTTCTCTGGCAGATGTCTTGACGATAGCTCCCAAACATCCGACATCTGAGGATCGAATTGGAGCTTCGAGTTCGAAGCAGGTCCAGTGCATTGGCAATCATCTGCGATGAGACTTGGCTCTTCCTGAACCTCGTAATTGCTGCCGGATGCAATTGACGGAGTAGAAATGTAGCGGAAAGGTTGCTGGGGTGTTTGGTGAACAAGTCGCGTGGGGCTCCTCGATGGGGTACTGGCAGTGTTCCAAGCGACAAGCGACGTGAGGATGAGCAATCCAAAGTGGAGCGAAATCCAAATCCTCTCGATTTTGAAGTCCTTGTTCGTGCTGCTATTTTCAACAGCAGTAGAGATCAACGTTTGGGAGATCGCTGTATTCGAATGCGCATTCATGAAACGGGTAAAACTTGGGGCTCGGGACAGCGTGTTGCATGGAAATAGATCGCTCTGTGGATCCGGTGTTGCGAAACTCTAACACTCGTTTGGATTAGGAGCGTTAGAAAAACTTTCGAGATTGTCGGAAATTTTTCCATGTCGATTTGCACACATGGAATATTGGCGTAGAGTTGCTCGTCGAAAAAACTTTCGATCGCAACTTTTGCGATTTCCTCAAGGAGTAAGAACATGAAGCGAACAACATTGGCCCTCGCCGCACTCGCATTGGCATTCACTGGGTGCAACACATGCGGAACTTGGCGCCCGAACCTGCTTGGAAAATTCAAGAGCTGTCTGCATGGAGCCTCCAATATCGGCGCTCCGTGTGATGCGGGCTGTGAAGCCGGAGCACCTGCGGCTGATGGTTGTCAGGGTTGTTCCGAAAGTGCCAACTACGGCGGTTATGGTGAGACCGTGATCGGTTCTTATGAGACCCCGATGAGCACTGGAATTCCGAATTCCTCCGACGGAATCTCGATCGGATCGCCGGTTCCATCAGGTTCGGCGATTCTCCCAGGGACGACTTTGCCCTCGACGAGCCCAAGTCCTCTGCGAGGTGAGACGATTCGGCCAAAACCGGCCAATTAGGGACAGGGGGTTGATTCCTGATCCATAATGCGGTTAGCTTCATCTAGCTGCATTTTCGAAAAGAGATCCCTGTGAATCAACCAACTCCAAGTCAGTACCAAACTGGGCAACCGCAAGCAACTGTCGATAAGTCGACGGAGCGAGTGCGTAGGATGTTTGCCGAAATCGCTCCCCGGTACGATTTTCTAAACCACTTTCTATCTTTGAATATTGACCGATACTGGCGAAGTCGGACGTTAGCGGTTTTGAACCCAAAGCCGGGCGATCCTTTCTTGGATGTATGCACCGGCACAGGCGACTTGGCATTGGCCGCAGCCAAAAAGCTTCGTGAGGGAACCGAAGTTGTCGGAAGTGACTTCTGCGGCGAGATGCTTCAATTTGCAAGGCAAAAGCAGCAAAAAATGAAGCTTGATCGGCATCGGTTGGCCTTTCTTGAAGCCGACACCACCAGCCTACCGTTCCAGGACAACTGGTTTCAAACGGTCAGCGTGGCTTTTGGTCTAAGGAACGTCGTCGACACTCTCGGCGGTCTCAAGGAAATGGTCCGAGTATGTCGGCCCGGCGGAACTGTGGCCGTTTTGGAATTCTCCCAACCGACCCTACCGATCCTCAAACAACTCTACGGGTTTTATTTTCGAAGAGTTTTGCCGGGCATCGGCAACAAGGTAGCTAAAAATTCTAAAGAGGCTTATGCCTACCTGCCGGCGAGTGTTTCACAGTTTCCTAGTGGAGAAGCGATGGCTGATTTGATGCGTCAAGTTGGCCTCGGGCAGGTTCGGTATATCCCAATGACGTTCGGGGTCGCAACCCTTTATCTCGGACAAAAATAGGCTGGCTTTTCGATGACCCCAACCAAACCGCTCCCTATCGTCTTTGCCATCACCGGGGCAAGTGGTGCGGCGTATGCTGCTCGATTGTTGCAACAATTGGTGCTTGCCGGAGAACAAATCCATTTACTGGTAAGCCCATCAGGTGCGGCCGTCGCTGCTCAGGAGATCGGTGTCGAGCTTGGGCCAACTCGGGATAACGTGCGTGCCTTGCTCGAATACTGCTGGCCTAGCTCGATAGCTCATGCTTGGAAAAAATTCACCGAGGCTCAGGTCGAACTAGGTTGTAGCCAAGTTGTGCATCACGACTATCGCAATTACTTCACGCCGATCGCAAGTGGTAGTTTCTTGACCAAAGCCATGATTATCTGTCCTTGTTCTGGGGCAACTCTATCGGGCGTGGTGCATGCATCGGGAAACAACTTGATTCAAAGGGCCGCCGATGTTCATCTCAAGGAGCATCGCAAATTGCTGCTAGTCCCGCGGGAGATGCCACTATCGGTTTTTCAGCTTGAAAACATGACGCGAGCCGCACAGGCTGGAGCGGTTGTCATGCCAGCGATGCCCGGATGGTATCATGGAGTCGAAACACCTGTGGATTTGATCGATTTTGTCGTCGCAAGGGTCCTGGACCATTTGCAGATACCTCATGGGCTTATCAAACGTTGGGAGGGGCCTGATCTCCAAACTCATCAGGCACATGCCCAAAGTGGTGACCAGTAGGATGTGGGAAAAGTTCAAACGCTTTTTAGAGCTGATACGATTCAGCCATACGATCTTTGCCCTTCCGTTTGCGATGCTTGCTTCGTTTTGGGCTTGGATGTTGCCTTCGCCTGTTGAGGGCATCGAGTTGAATTTTCGTTGGAAGCATGCCTTGGGGGTGCTCTTGTGCATGGTCTTTGCCAGAAGTTTCGCGATGGCTGTCAATCGGTTGCTCGATCAGAAGTGGGATGGAGAAAATCCCAGAACGGCTAATCGGCATTTACCTGCTAGGTTGCTTCGAGCGGGCGAGGTCAGTGGGTTTACGGCGGTTTGCGGCCTTTTGTTTATCGGGACAACCTTGTTGTTTTTGCCGAATCGATTGCCACTGCTTTTGAGCGTGCCAGTGCTTTTGTTTTTGGCAGGCTACAGTCTGGGCAAGCGTTTTACATGGCTGGTTCATCTTTGGTTGGGATGTGCGCTGATGCTCGCACCGATCTGTGCTTGGATCGCCCTGCGAGGCCAGATTGTCGAGCAATACCCTTGGGATTTGCTTCCGGCGGTGCTACTAGGGCTGGTGGTACTTTTTTGGGTTGCAGGGTTCGACATCCTTTACGCATGCCAGGATGCCGACTTTGACCGTGGGGCGGGGCTCTTCAGTATCCCTGCTCGATTCGGGGTTGATGGGGCTCTAAACATCGCAAAAATCCTTCATTTTTTGATGTGGCTCATTGCACTAGGCATGACCTTTTGGGTTCCTGCGTTGTCCTTAGGGGCAATTTTTCGGTTAGCATTGGTGGGGGTTGGAGCGTTGCTGATTTACGAGCACTCGGTGGTTTCTGAGCGGTCGCTGGATCGGATGCAATTGGCATTTTTTCAGCTCAACTCCATAATCAGCGTCGTGATTCTCGGGGCAGGGGCCCTCGACACGTGGCTTGGATAACTCAGACATACCGATCGATTCCCAAAAATCGCAATTATGAATAGTCTTAAAATCAAAGATCGCTTGAGAGTCATTCGTGATAAGGTCGAGCAGGGAGGTCGTTTAAATCTCGACGAAGGGATTTTCCTTTACGACCCGGAAGTCTCATTGCACGAGATTGGCGAGTTGGCCAATTGGAAGCGAGAGCAGATCAACGGCAACGTCGGGTACTACAACATCAACACGCATTTGAATCCGACCAATGTGTGCGTTTATCGATGTCGCTTTTGTGCGTTTCGTTCCGATTTGCGCGATCCCAAAGGATACGTCATGAGCGACGAGCAGATCATCGCTCGTGGCCAGGAAGCATACGACAATGGATGTACCGAAATGCACATCGTCGGAGGCCTGCATCACAAACTAGGCTACGATTGGTACCGAGGGATCCTTGAGAAACTTCATGCGAATTTTCCACAAATCCATCTCAAGGGTTGGACTGCCGTCGAGATCGACTGGTTTGAGTTTCTGACCAAAAAGAGCCTCAAGGAAGTCTTGAGCGATCTGAGGGAAGCCGGGCTTGGAAGCATGCCTGGCGGAGGAGCTGAAATCTTCCATCCTGAGGTCCGAGATCAAATTTGTGAGCACAAGGCCAATGCGACCAAGTGGATTGAAATCCACCAAGCGGCCCATGAGATCGGTCTTAAGACCAACTGCACGATGCTCTATGGTCACGTCGAGCAGGCTTATCATCGCATCGACCATCTGATCCGGCTTAGGGACCTGCAAGATAAGACTGGTGGTTTTCAGACGTTCATCCCATTGGCTTTCCATCCGGAGAACACCAAGCTTTCCTATTTGAAGAAACCTTCGGCGTTGATGGATCTAAGAACGGTGGCTGTGAGTCGATTGATGCTCGATAATGTTCCGCACATTAAAGCGTACTGGATCATGTTGGGGATAGGAACGGCCCAGGCTGCGTTGGCTTATGGTGCCGACGACATTGATGGGACGGTTCGGCATGAACTGATTTATCATGATGCCGGGGCGACGACACCCGAGATCTTGAGTGTCGAGCAGATAAAGCAACTGATCATCGAGGCAGGTCGGGAGCCAGTCGAGAGGGACACGATCTATCGCCGAGTTCATCGCGACGAGAACCAATTTACTCATTGGTGGGTGGGCCAAGACGTTCTGGTAAACGTGTAGTCCCCATCGCAAGCGCCACGTCGCATGACGGCGGGCGCATTGTGATGGCTAAGTCCGACGTGGTCGTTGGTTCGAAAAAACATGCTTGATTGCTTCTCTTCGCTTAGTTAGTGCGCTATAATTAACTCATGAACGCGTCGCTTCTGGATCAGATCATCGAACCCTTTGCCGAATGTTTGACCCAGGAGGCTGCCCGTAAAATCGTCGCAATTCGGGCAGACGAGCAATTGCAGCAGCGGGTAGATGCATTAGCGCACAAGGCCAACGCGGGTACGTTGACCGAGACGGAGCAATCCGAATACGACCGCTACTTAGCAGCATTCCATTTTGTAACTATTCTTCAGGCGCGTGCGAGACGATTTATTCAGCCATAGAACGTCCATGGATGCTGCGACCCTGAGACTGGTGCGTAATCGAGCAGGGAATCGCTGTGAATACTGTCGCTTGCATCAAGATGCGGCACCATTCCTTAGATTTCACATTGAACACATTCAAGCTAGGCAACACATTCAGGACGATTCGTCAGACAATCTCGCGCTCGCATGTCCAGATTGCAATCGCCACAAAGGGCCTAACCTGACAACGCTCGATCCGAATACGCGGGAAGTCGTTTTGCTTTATCATCCTAGGAAAGATGATTAGAACGAACATTTTGTTCTCGATGGCTATTACATTCGAGGTACCACACAGACCGGAATTGCGACGGAAAATTTGCTGAAATTCAACTCGGACGAGCGCGTCGAAATGCGATCGGAAATCGATCCCGCGAATTGAGACTCCCGAAAGTCGGGTTGTCGAAGGCATAAAAAACACCCAAGCCGATTTTTACGTGGGTTACTGGCATCCCCCATCGCATCGCAGGGCACTGGAAGAGCCATCACCGCATCCGCCAAGTCGCCTGATGGCGGGCGCATTGTGACGGCATTGACTGTGTTGACGAGATTGACTGCCGACATGATTGACCAAGATGGCGTTGTTGACATCCAAGTCTTAGTTGCCAAGAAAACCTCTTTGGATTGAACGACAACCAGCCTGCACATGCCTGACTGGACTATATGAGTTCCTTAATGGGCAAGTGTCGATCGACCAAAAACTGCGGGCGCCCCGAAAAGTCGGGGATCGTCGCGGTGCTCACGTCAATTCCCAAACGATGATATAACGTCGCAAAGACCTCTTGGTAATGGACGGGGCGATCTTGGGGGACCTCGCCAAGACGATTGGTCGAACCGATGACTTGGCCAGTTCGCATTCCACCTCCTGCCAAGAGACAACAGGAGACCTGCGGCCAGTGGTCTCGGCCCCCGTCTTTATTGATTCGTGGGGTTCGTCCGAATTCGCCCCAAGCGACCACGCTGACGTCTTGATCGAGACCCCGCTCGTGAAGATCCTCAATCAAGGCGGTGATGGCTTGGTCGAATTTCGCAAGCTGCAACGGCAGTCTTTCAAAGTTCGAGTGATGACGATCCCAACTTCCAAAGGAAAGCGTCACGCAGCGAACCCCGGCTTCTACCAATCGCCTTGCCGTCAGGAACTGATCCATCCAATGCGGACCTGCATCCTCGCCAAACGCTGGATCAGGACTCCCACGACCATAGCGATCCCTCACTTTAGGATCCTCCTTCTCCAAATCGAGGGCTTCTACCAGCCGACTCGAAGTCAACACGTCAAAAGCCTTTTGGGTCATGGTATCGGCTGCTCGATAGCCTTCTGTCAGGTCAACTTGGCTGCGGAATCGATCGAGACTTTGTAGCAACCCGCGTCGATCTCGGAGACGATCTAGGCTGATTCCTTCCAGACGCATATTGGCCATACCCTCTCCATCGGGCTGAAACGCAGCGTAAGCAGGTCCTAGAAACCCTGGGTACCCCGGATTGCTGTACGGATCATGCTTTGTCTTGATCGAAAGCCCTACAAATGCGGGAACCGCTTGGTCGACCGAACCTTGCAATTTCGCAACTGCCGAACCGAGCGATGGGTGGTTATCCTGTCTGCCATTGGCACCCATAGGGTATCCGCTCATGCACAGGTCCGAGGCGTGCTGATCCGGACAGCCATGCAAGGAACGCACGATCGCTACTTTGTCCATGATCTTCGCGAGTCTGGGCATATGTTCGCAGATTTGTATCCCGGAAACGTTCGTCGAAATCGGTTGGAAGGTCCCCCGAATTTCCAGAGGAGCATCGACCTTCAAGTCAAACATGTCCTGATGCGACGGGCCTCCCGAAAGATAGATCATGATCACCGCCTTGTGCCCCAACGATCGCTTGGGGTTCAAAGGGGCCGAATCTTGGGCATGAAGGATTTCGGGAAGCGACAACCCACCGAGTCCGAGCCCTCCGATTTTTAGGAAGTGACGGCGCTGGCGACGATCGCAATGGGTGCTTAAACGCCCCCCGACAATATCAAGCATGGTTTTCTCCTGATCCGATTCGGTTAGTTCCCCGTCGGGAGCGGATCGGCTAGCAAGGACTCAAGTTCGTGTGCTTCTCTGATTATAACATCCCAGGGAGCTAGATGATCAAGATATCCTAGTGGGCTCTTCGACCGTAGCATGGGACATCGTCTTGTGCGTTACCTTTGATGCGAACTACCAGACGTGTAAGAGCCCCGTCCTACCAAGATCCACTGCGTTAGGACTGACTTGCCCCAACGGGGCATCATGAGATAGCCCAGGGCAGAGCGTAGCGGCCGCCCTGGGTTCGATTGAGTCCTAACAGATGAAAAGCCCCCATCAGACATTGTTAATGTGGGGAGGGGGTTCGGAAACGGAAAGGCACCCTAGGTTTTCGAGTGGAAATTCTGCTATTTACCCAAATTGACTAACTGTGCTATGGTACCGGCTTGTTGTTGCTAACTGGCAAGAGGGATTCATGGAGGAGTCTACGCCATGCATTTGGTTCGTTTGGATATCGACAAGAAAAACGCAGCTTCGCAATATCACGTGGGCCCCTTGGGTGCGGGGCTGAATGCTGTCTATTCTCCTTTGGTGGCTAACAGTACGCTACTGACTCGATTCACGAAAAGCTTGTTGTTTCGCGGCCAAACACTCGGTGAGCTCGACGATTCGGAGTTCGCTTCCATCGATGGTTCGGTAACTTGGGTCGATGCATCCGGGCATTTGAGGATGATCGACTGTGTCGGGGGCAGGCCTCTTTTTGCGCAGATTGCCTCTGCCTTGCCATCAGCCTCGGGGGCTCTTTGCCAAGAGGACGACGAGCGAATACGCGGACAGGGGAACATGTATTGGGAAGGGGAGGCAGCCGATGGCCGATGGGACGAGCTCAGGGCGGATATCCTTGGTATGGTTTTTTGTTCACCTCTAGGCTCCGTTTCTCCCGAGAAACTATGGTGGGCAGCCGGTCGGTTGGGCGTTCACAGTCCGGCCAAGATGGAACTCGATGAGGGTTACAAAGCGCTCAAAGACGAAGAGACTTTGCTCTTGGATCGATTGCGAAATTCTGACCCTGTGGATCACGATCAGACTTGGTGGATCTCTGAGCGTGATCGCTTGAGAGGCCAATTGCAGCAGATCCAGCAGCACAATTTCGAGCAGAGTGCGACGCCTAACACTCAGAAGGTCGCTTGGGATGATGCGCAGATCAACCAAGGTTTGGCCCAGGCCGAAGTGATGATTCAGAGGTGGAGCCAAAGGAACCAGTGGCATCAGCGACTAGCACAAGTTCAATCGTCTTTGCTCACACGATCGGTATACCGTCGAACTTCTTCAGGTTCATTGATTCCCTCTGCGGAGCGAATCCTAAGTGAACTGACAGCAGGTTCGGTAAGACAGTTACCTACGTGGGCTGTCGAAGCCTCCTATCTGCACTCGGAAGCTTACAATGCCGGTTTGCGTCATGACGTTATCGATGCTCAGGTTCCTCCTGCAGAGACCAGGCAACGCAGGCTCGTGGATTTGGCGATTCGTTTGGCGATTGCCCAAGCTGCCCGGACGCGCATCGGCAGAATCCCATTTTTGCTTGAGAATTCCTTGGATGGTTTCCGGGGCGAACCCCTCGAACAGATCCTTCATGTGGTTTCGAATTTCAGTCGAGACGGCTGGCAGATCTTGCTTACGACCGCCGACGAGTTTATTGCTCGAAGAATCGCAGGTCATGGTGGTACGGTTGCAAGAGTTCATGAGAACCTACGCTATGCCAAGCCTCAGTATGTGATCGATTCGGATACGGACTTGGGCTTGCATCCTGTACTGGATCGCGCCCCGATAGTCCCCTCTTCCAGATCGACGAGTTCTCTCAGGTCGATATCGAGCGATTTCAATGAGATCAATCGTCAACTCGATTGGTTAGCTCAACAAGAGGATTCTCAGGTTGTCGAGCGCGTTGAGCCGATGGTTTACCATCGCAATGGCAAGACTTATTATCTCTCGAAAGAGAGCTTGATCGAATCGGTTCCGGGCTTAGGAATCGAAACGCTTCGGAGGCTTCGATCCGTCGGTGTTCATCGTGTGAGTGATTTTATCGGCGCGACGATCCAACGCCTTGCAAGTGTAACAGGTTTGCGATCCGAGTGGTTGCAAAACACGATCGGGGTTGCAGAGCTAATGTGCGAAGTCCCACAGATGCGAGTCTTTGACGCTCGCGTCTTGGTGTCTTGCGGAGTGTATTCGTCCAAGCAGTTGTCGGGGACCAATCCGCTGGTGATCGCAAAGAAAATCCATCGATTCCTCGATACCCAGGCGGGACAATCGCTCTGCAAGTCAGCTCAGCGAGGAGAGTTCGTTCGCCTTCAACGCTGGATTCAGTCGATCTACCAACAGCATGGACTTGTTTCCAACCTCAGTGGTGATGCGGTTGATTTTGATTGGGATCTCATCGAGCGAAAATCCAAGCAGGTCGGTACTACCGTCGATCAGCAACCCTACGATGCCGAAGATGATCCTGATTTCCGAGAGGATGCAGGTCAAGCCGTGGCGAAGTTCAATATCTACTCGGGCAAGACCGATGCGACTTGGAAGTTCTACCTCGATCTAGCCAGTCCGGTCGTGGATGCCCCAACGATTGGTCCGAAGATGGCTCAGAAGCTTGAAGCAATTCGAGTCAAGACCATCGGGGATTTGCTCGCCGGTGATTCAGGAGACATTGCCGTGGCGATCGGAGAAAAAGCGGTAACACGTGAGACCGTTGAAACATGGAAGAGCCAGTCGATGCTCGTATGCCGGGTTCCGAATCTGCGTGGACAAGACGCCCAGCTTCTGGTTGCTGCAGGTTATCGTACGGCTGAGTCGATCGCGGAAGCTTCAGGGGACGTTTTGTATGAAGCGATCGCAAGGGTGGCTAGTTCCAAGCAGGGTTTGCGCTATCTGCGAGGCGGCAATCCACCAGACCACCAGCGAGTCGTCTCGTGGATCGAGTGGTCTAAGCATTCGAGAATGGTCAAAGCGGCGTAGTGTACGCAAACACGCTGGATGCTCGGCTGGGCTGAATCAACCTTCGTTGAGCGTCACAGGTTGTGGGCTTGCAACCCACACCTTGAGTTTGACCTCTGCATCCTTGGGTACATAAACAACCAGGGGTAGCTTGCTGTTGTATCGCAACAGCTTGGGCTCACCACCGAGTTTGACAAACCGCTTGACCTTAGGAGCATCCGGATCGACTCCGATGCGAGTTCCGGCCATGGGGCCGATTTGTTTGACGATGTATTTGGGGAACCCCCAACCTTCGATCGTTTCTTCCTCAAGGGTGCCTGAGAAGAAAAATCGGTTCGCCGCATCGACTTCAACGGTTTTCCCCACCATGAGTTCTATGCGGTAATCGTCTTCTTCCTCTTTGGATTCCAGGTAGACCACGACGCGTTTCATCCCATCGGCCGCAGGAGGATAGGCTTTCATGTTGTCTTGGGGTGGCTGTGCCATGGCGAAGGATCCGAGAATTAGGATGCTAAGGGTTAGAAAGGACTTGAACATCAAAGCGTTCCTTATTGGAGTTCGAGCTAATTGTGAAGTGTTCTAGTTTAGGAATGATTCGAATCGTCGTCCACTGGGTCAGGACGGCTCACAAGATAGGTGATTCCGCCGATAAGGGCCACGGCCAAGAGTACGGCGCGGTACATGGTTCCAACGATTAAGCCGGAAAACATCGGCGAAACGGTCGGGATTTGTTTAAAGAGACGATCGATTCCGACTTCTTGTAGACCGATTCCACCGGGTGTAATTGGAAACGTTCCGGCGAGTAATGCAGGTGGAACGGCTAAGAAGTGTTCGAGCAACTTTGGTCGAATCGCATCGTCGGAATAGAGGGCCGAAGAGACCATCCAGACGGCCACGGTGAGGGCCGAATGGACGCACAAAGACTGCAGGATCATGGTGATTGCAAGTTGCGGTCGGTCTTTGAACACCAAGCAAGACAGTGCGATTCGGTGAAGCTTATCTCCTACCCAAGGGATCCTTTTGAATAGGTCTAGCGGCAGAGATTTCCCAAACAGGATCAGGCCAGATATTCCTAGGAGGCCGATGATGCTGAGGATCCACGCAGCGTTTCGAATCGCCAAGAGTTGGGGTGAGAGATTTTTCGCAAGAGTGGTGCTCAAGGCAGCGACGAGGATCAGTCCGAGCATTCCTATCGCTCGGTCAACAAGGACGCTGGTGATGACTTCGGTTCTTCGGTTCTTGCTCCTACCGGCTGCAGCGATGGCTTTGAACAGATCGCCTCCGACACTTCCAGCACTAACCATATTGAAAGCCACACCGAGGAACCCAAGCCTGATGGTTTCAAGAAATGTGATGGGGACTTCGAGTGCCAGAAGCAGTTTTTGCCATCGCCAGAAACTCAAGATGTTTGCACAAACAACCATGGATAGAGCCAATAAAAGCCACCACCAATTTTTGGGCTGCTGGACTAAAATCTCCCAGTCTTTCTTAGGGAAACTCAGAGCGACCCAAGCGATGATCGACGCGAGCACCAACCATTTGATTGCGCTGACGATGACGCGTGGCGAGATACAGGTTCGATGGTTCATGTCTATGAAAAAACCTCGGCAACTCAAGTGGCTACCGAGGTTTGTTTTCGGATTAATGTCAGGGGCTTAGGCTAGTTTCCCACGGCCTTGGCAAGCTCCGAAGCCCGAGCGGTACTTTCCCAACTAAATTCCGGCTCGTTGCGACCGAAGTGACCACCGGAGGATGTCTTGACGTAGATGGGCCGACGAAGGTCGAGATACTCGATGATTCCTCGCGGCGTGAGTTTGAAAAACTCCTTGACGACGTTGCAGATCCTTTCGTCGCTGACTTTGCCGGAGCCTTGTGTATCGACTCGAACGCTAACAGGCTCGCTGACTCCGATCGCGTAGGCGAGTTGGACTTCGCAGCGTTGGGCGAGTCCGGATGCGACGATGTTCTTCGCGACGTGTCGAGCCATGTAAGCGGCACTTCGATCCACCTTGGTTGGATCCTTGCCAGAGAAAGCTCCGCCCCCGTGACGTCCCCATCCGCCGTAGGTATCGACAATGATTTTGCGGCCCGTCAGACCACTATCACCGTGAGGTCCACCGACGACAAAGTTGCCAGTTGGGTTGATGTGATAGACGATGTCAGGTTTGATCATGTTTGCTGGTAAGCAGGGCTTGATGATCTTCTCGATCACATATTCCTTGATCTGAGAATGAGTCACATCAGGCGAGTGTTGGGTCGAGACAACCACGTTGTTGATGCCGATGGGCTGATACTCATCGTAGACGATCGAGACTTGGCTCTTGGAGTCTGGACGCAACCAATTAACATCTTTGTTGAAGCGGGCTTCGGTCAGTCGGTTGGTGATTCTGTGAGCCAAAGCGATCGGCAGTGGCATCAGCTCGGGGGTGTCGTTGCAAGCGTAGCCGAACATGAGACCTTGGTCACCTGCTCCGATGTCTTTACCGGCTGAGGTGTTGTCATCGACGCCTTGAGCGATATCTGGGCTTTGACGATCTAAAGCGACCATGACATTGCAGGTGTTGCCATTGATGCCCCATTCATCGTCGGTATAGCCGACATCGACGATGGCTTTGCGAACGATATCTGCATAATTGACGATAGCTTTGGTGGTGATTTCACCAACGATCAGGGCCAGCCCGGTGGTCACCACCGTCTCACAGGCTACCCGGCTCATTTTGTCTTGAGCCAAAAGAGCGTCTAGAACACTATCCGAGATCCGGTCGGCCAATTTATCCGGATGCCCCATCGATACCGATTCGCTGGTAAATACGTACTTGCCAGATGCCACAGAAATAGTCTCCAAAATAGACAAAACAGATTGGGTCTCAAATGCAATCAAATGAACTAGCTCAGCTAATCTGAGGCGATAGTTTATCCGCTTTTAACCAAATCGAAAGCCTAAAGTATGGGACGATCGGCAAGGGCACTTAAAAAACCCGCTCCGAGGGTTTACGATTGCTGACTGACAGAATTGCGTCTTTGGACAACCACTAGTAGGTAAAACCATGGTGAAAACATTATTGTTTGCCGTATCCTTAGTCGGCCTATGGGTCATGTTATGGCCGGCGCCAGCGATGGTTTGCTCTCAAGAAACACAGCGGGCGGAGGGAGGTCTAGCCAAGGAGATTCATGGGATCTTGGCCCGTCAGCAAATGGCCTGGAACCGTGGGGACATACCCAAATTCATGGAGGCTTATTGGAATGACCCGGGTTTGACGTTTTCTTCTGGGGGCAAGACGACCCGAGGCTGGCAAGCGACCTTGGACCGTTACCAGACGAAATACCCTGATCGGGCTACGATGGGAACACTGACTTTTGATGCTCTTGAAACGCAGCAACTCGATGTGCACTCGGCTCTGACACTTGGAAATTGGGCTCTGGAGCGGGATAAGCCTGCGAGCGGGAATTTTTCTTTGGTCTGGAAGAAGATCGACGGAACCTGGAGAATCGTGCATGACCATAGTTCATTGCTGGCCCAGTAGAACCAGCTCCACGCATCCACGCATTTGTTTTAAGTCCTAGCAAGGAACCTTCATGCCGCAGATCTCATTGGAAAACGTCTCGGTGGGCTTTCGCGGCCCACTGCTGCTTGATCAGGTTCAAGCGAGGATAGAAGCGGGAGATAAAATCGGTTTGTTGGGGCGAAACGGTTCTGGCAAGACGACGCTCATGCGGATGCTGTTGGGGCTAGAGCGTCCAGAGGCCGGCAGGATCGAGATCCAAGAAGGGCTCAAGATCGCTTGTGTGCCCCAGGAGGTTCCCGCTGGAACATCGGGTCGCGTTTTTGATGTGGTCAGCAGTGGGTTGCCCGAGGAGTATCTTCTCGATGAAAACCATTGGAAAAAAGATCAGGCCTTGGAGCGAATATTCGCCCAATTACAACTCGACCCACAGGCCGACTTTGAGAAGTTATCGATCGGACTAAAGCGACGTACCCTATTGGGAAAAGCGATCGTCGGCTCTCCTGATGTGCTCATGCTCGATGAGCCAACGAATCACTTGGACATCGATTCCATTCTATGGTTAGAGAATTTTCTTGCAGGTTTCCCAAAGACGCTGATCTTCGTAACCCACGATCGCGCGTTTTTGACCAAGATCGCTACGCGCATTCTTGAGATCGATCGCGGCAAACTCTTTGATTGGGAGTGCGACTACCAAACTTTTTTGAAACGCAAAGAACAAGCGTTGTTAGCCCAAGAAAAACAAGACGCACTGTTTGACAAAAAACTTGCGATTGAAGAGACGTGGATCCGTACAGGGATCAAGGCACGTCGGACTCGAAACGAGGGGCGAGTCCGACGGCTTGAAGCGATGCGTAATGAGCGATCCGCAAGACCGCGCAAAACCGGTTCGATGCATTTGGCGATCGATTCGGGGGAACGAAGCGGAATGCTCGTTTGCGATCTTCAAGGTGCATCGTTTGGATATGGATCCGAACCGATTGTCCGCGACTTAGACATCACGATCATGCGCGGCGACAAGATCGGGATCCTTGGACGCAATGGTGCAGGTAAATCGACGCTTTTGAAGGGTATCCTGGGGGAACTTGCACCTTTGGATGGAACGGTCCGTTTAGGAACCAATTTGCAGATTGCCTATTTTGATCAGAATCGGGACATACTCGATCCGAATCTCACGGCAGAGGAAAACGTCGGTGTTGGCCGAACGACGGTGACCATCAATGGTCGAAACAAGCATGTGATCGGATACTTGCAGGAGTTCCTTTTTACACCCGAGGAAGCTCGATCAAAGATCCAGTTTTTTTCCGGGGGGCAGCGGAATCGTTTGCTCTTGGCGAAGCTTTTTGCCCAACCTGCGAATCTCTTGGTCATGGACGAACCGACGAACGATCTGGATGCTGAGTCGCTTGAGATCCTCGAAGAGCGACTCGTTGAGTACGAAGGCACTTTGCTGGTCGTCAGCCACGATCGAGCATTTCTAAACAACGTCGTAACGAGCATGATTGTTTTTGAGCCGACGGGAATTCGAGAGTATGTTGGCGGCTACGATGATTGGTTGCGGCAGTCGAAGGTCTCCGCATCTTCTGCAACGGGGTCCAAGTCCAGTTCGAAAGCCACGGCTTCCTCGACTTCTGTCGTGGCTTCGGGCGTGAAACCTCCACCGGATAAGCCCTCAGCGCAAAAACTCACTTACAAAGAAAAACTGGAACTCGAGTCACTTCCAAGTTTGATTGAGAAGCTTGAATCGCAGCAGTCGGAACTTCACCAACGCATGTCTGCACCGGATTATTTTAAACGGCCTGCAGCGGAGTTGTCCGCAGATGCTCAAAGCATGGAAACGCTCGATTCGAAACTGATGGCAGCTTACGAACGCCTCGAAACGCTCGACTCTCGGCAAAGTACCTGAAGAAATCCCTTTCTGAAACACAGGGTTTGGTTTGTTTGGATGCTATAATCTTAAAGGTTGTTTCCCTAACCCGCTTAGAGTGGATCGAGCATGCGAGCATTACATCCAAGATGGACCTGGTGCCTGATAAGTTGGGTTAGCTTCGCTCTCGCGGCGGCCCTGGCACAGGATTCTCCTGTGGGCAGCAGTATTCCTCCGGAGAAGCTTGAGTTTTTCGAAGCCAAGGTTCGACCGATCTTGGTCCAACGATGTTACGAGTGCCATAGCGGAGATCAGACCAATGGGGGACTGAGGCTCGATTACCGAGGGGGGCTCATCAAGGGAGGCGATTCGGGGCCTGCGATTGAGTCCCGGGAGCCTCAAGGCAGTTTGTTGCTGCGTGCGATCGGATACCAGAACCCAGATTTGCAGATGCCTCCAAGCGGCAAGCTTGATGTATCGGAGATTGAGATCTTAGAAAAATGGGTCGCCCAGGGAACCCCCGATCCGAGGGATGGCTTACCCACAGAATCGAGCGACAAACCTCGAGGGATGAGCATCCAGGAGGGTAAGAACTTCTGGTCGATGATGCCGCTTAATCCCGTGACCGTTCCGGCCGTGGGCGATTCGGATTGGTGTCGTAATCCGATCGATGCTTTTGTGCTAAAAGAACTCCAAGCAAACCAGTTGCGTCCTGCACCGGAGTCTTCCCGTCGCGAAGTACTCAGGCGCGTAACGCTAGGGCTTATCGGTCTGGTTCCTGAATTGCAAGAGTACACGGATTTTGAACAAGACATTGCGCCTGAGGCTTACGAGCGACAAGTCGACCGCTTACTGAGTTCCGAGCAATACGGCGTTCGATTCGGTCGGCATTGGTTGGACGTAGCGCGTTACTCCGACTCGAATGGTTTAGACGAGAACATCGCTTACGGAAACGCCTGGAGATACCGTGACTATGTCGTTGAGGCGTTTAATTCGGACAAGCCATTCGATCGGTTCGTCGAGGAGCAGATCGCGGGTGACTTGCTTCCCGATGCCGACCGACAGACAAAAACAGCCACTGGTTTTTTGGTCTTGGGCGCGAAGGTGCTCGCGGAACCCGATCGCGACAAACTGACCATGGACACCATTGATGAGCAGCTCGATACCATCGGCAAAGCCTTTATGGGAATGACGCTCGGATGCGCTCGTTGTCACGATCACAAGTTCGATCCGATCAAGCAGAGAGACTACTACGCCTTGGCAGCGATCCTCAAAGGAACCAAAACCTTTGGAGATAGTAACTACGGTGCAATCAAACATTGGAATGAGATATCGTTTTCGACCGAAGAAGAAAAGACCCAGCTCAAAACGATCGAAGCTCAGATCGCAGAAAAGAATGGCGCATGGAACAAGCTTAAGAGTGAGGCGCTCGGCAAACTTCGAGAGCAGGTGCGCAAGCATGCAGCCGATTACTTAGCCGTTGCAAGCAAGTTGACTTCGGAGGCCACGCTCAACGAGTGGGCTCAAGCCGGCCAGGAGCTGCACTTGCACCCGAGAGTTCTCGCCAATTGTCGTCGATACTTGGACAACCATCGCGAAGAACCGTTGTTTGCCAAATGGCATGAATTAGCAGCCAAGGCGGATGCTCAAGCGATCCGCGATCACTACGACGAATTGTTTCGAAATGCCTTGGCCCAATGGGAGAAGGCCAAGCAAGTCGACGCGCAAGTCAAGAAGCTCGAAGACGCTGCTCTTGAGGCTGCCCGAGTGGCACTTGGGGATGTCGGTGGATTTCTTGCGATACCCGCCAAAATGGAGCATGCTCTGGATCAAGAGAGTTTGGTCAAGATCCACGAGCTGGCCGAGTCGGCTCGCTTATTCGAAAGCGCAGCGCCCGATGAGACTTCCGTGATGGGTGTGGCCGATAAAGGGGTCGTCGATGGACTACCGGTTCACATTCGAGGTAGCTATCGAAATCTTGGCGATGTAGTCCCGAGGGGATTTCCAGAGGTGATGATCTCCGGTGGGGCCGTGCCCATCTTCAGTCGCCACAGCAGTGGTCGTTTGGAATTGGCTAGGTGGTTAGCAAGTGCGACTCATCCGTTGACAGCAAGGGTCATTGTCAATCGGGTTTGGCGTTGGCACTTTGGGCGTGGGCTTGTTGAATCGACGGAGAATTTTGGGGTGCTAGGAGACCGTCCCTCGCATCCGGAACTCTTGGATTACTTGGCCCGATGGTTCATCGAATCCGGATGGTCGATCAAAGAGCTCAACCGCTTGATTCTCACTTCAGCAACTTATCGGATGTCGAGTGTTCATCCCGATGCTGAGTCCGCATTCGCGATCGACCCGGAGAATCGTCTTCGATGGCAATACAAGCTTGAGCGGATGGGGGCTGAACAACTTCGTGATTCGATCCTTCAAGTCGCAGGCAGGCTCGATAGTCACTTGGGCGGAAAGTCCGTTCCGCTGAGAAATCGGCAGTTTGTCTTTGACCACACTTCGATCGACCATACGAAGTACGATAGTATTCGCAGAACTGTGTATCTGCCAATTATTCGTAATCACTTGTATTCGCTGTTGGAGCAATTTGATTTCCCCGACCCGACCATGCCGGTCGGGAGTCGCAATACGAGTTTGGTTTCGGTACAGATGCTCCTTCTGATGAACGCTGATTGGATCCTCGATTCCGCCAGCATGTTAGCGAGGCGTAGTCAGGATTTTTCCAGCGAGCCTACGCGGAGGATTGATTGGCTGTTTGAAAGCGTGCTTGGGCGAGCGCCCAAGGAGCACGAGAGGCAGCGGTTTTTGGAATACGTTTCTGCAGACCAAACGTCTGAGAATGATCCTTGGGTGGTTTTAGCTCACAATCTATTGGTCTGTAGCGAGTTTATCTATGTCCCATGAACCTATCGCAAACCGTTTGCTCGACTGGCATACTCGCCGCCGAGTTTTGCAGAACTCGGCTTTGGGGTTTGGGTATTTGGCACTTCGCGGGTTGTTTGGCACTGGGCTATTGGGGAACCAAGAGCTGATGGCTCAAGATTTAAAGCAACCGCATTTCACGCCCAGGGCCAAGCGGATTGTTTTTTTGTTCATGAAGGGGGGACCTTCACATATCGACACGTTTGATCCCAAGCCGCAACTAACTCGTGATGATGGAAAGGCACCGCCTTTCGAGTTGCCAAGGGTTGTTTTTGCTCAGCAAGGGAACCTGCTAAAGTCACCTTGGAAATTCTCACAACATGGACAAAGTGGGTTGCCTGTAAGTGAGCTTTTTCCAAACGTCGCAAAGCACATCGACAAGTTATGTGTGCTCCGATCACTCCATGGTAGCAACCCTGCGCACGGAGGTGCATTGCTCAAGATCCACACCGGGAGCGATCAATTTGTGCGACCGAGCATGGGTGCATGGATCAGCTATGGTTTGGGTACAGAGAATCAAGACTTGCCGGCCTTTGTTACGATTTGTCCTACGCTTGCTCATGGTGGCGTGAATAATTGGGGATCGGCTTTTTTGCCAACTTATTGCCAAGGGACACCGATTGGTAATGCGAGCCAGCCGGCTCGGCAAGCGACCGTGCAACACATCTCCCATCCGAAACTTGACCGATTATCTCAACGCAAGCAGTTGGGTTTACTCGAGAAGATGAACGATGATTTCGCAAAGGCATATCCCCACGACGCGGCCATTGCTGGTCAGTTGGGTGCTTATGAGCTGGCCTATCGAATGCAATCGAGTTTACCGGAGATCCAAGATCTTCAGACCGAAACGGAATCAACGCTGCGACTCTACGGGATCGACGATCCGGTTACAGAGAATTTTGGTCGTCAGTGTTTAATGGCTCGGCGATTTCTCGAAAGGGGCGTTCGCTTTGTCCAGGTAACTCATAGCGATAGCGAGGTGCAGTGGGATCAGCACTCGGACTTGTACCAGGGGCACACTAAGAATGCTGCCGAGGTCGATAAGCCGATTGCTGGATTTTTAGCAGACTTGGAACAGCGAGGATTGCTCAAGGATACGTTGGTTTTGTGGGGTGGGGAATTCGGGCGAACCCCCACATCTCAGGGGAACGGACGGGATCATAATCCGCATGGATTTTGCATGTGGATGGCCGGTGGGGGCGTACGAGGCGGGATGGCTTACGGGGCTACCGATGACTATGGTTATTACGCTGCCGAGAACAAGATGCATGTGCATGATTTGCATGCAACGATTCTCCACATTTTGGGCTTGGATCACGAGCGTCTTACGTATCGCTATGCAGGGCGTGACTTCAGACTTACCGATGTGGCAGGACAAGTCGCCCACGAGATTTTGGCTTAGAGCGTTTTAAGATACTCAAGCAAATCGGATTTCTGTTCTTCGGTCAGATCGTCGGGGTAGGTGTGCCCCTGTGCCGACTTGCCTTCGACTCGAGTATCAAAGTACCAGCGTCGCTCGGAGTTGCCGAGTTTTTTGGGGACTTCATCGAGGCTCTCGACGACCAATCCGATGTCTTGTTCGTCCATGCTCAAAGCGATGCGTCTCCAGACGACGGGCCGTTGCTGTGGATGGAGCAAATGCCAGAGCGTGGGGATACTACCGTTGTGGAGGTATGGGGCCGAGGCCCAGATGCCGTCAAGAGGAGGAGCGACGTAGCCAGAGACTTGTGTGTAGGTCGATTGCTTGCCGTAATCGGCAAACCAGCTTTGGCCGTAGGCATCTCGATGTTTTGGGGTCAGGGATTCGAAGCGAACGCGATCGGTGTTTACGTCGTCGATATCCACCACTTGCTCGGGATACCTGCCGATGTTTCGGTTGGAAGACTCTGATTGTTGATAAGTACCATGGCAAGAGGCGCAGGTGTTTTCGAAGACGATTTTTCCTCTGGATGCTTTTTCTGCATCGATGGCAAGAGGGTATTTGGGTGGTCTGAGTTCTTCAAGGAATCGGTAGACTTCGCGAAAGTCTTTTTCCCAAAAACGGAATTTTTCGGGGCCGTTTTGGCGAACGAGCATAAACTGCATGAGTCCTTTGTGACCTTTTTCAGCGAAGCCATCGATATAGAGATGAGACTTTCGGTAAAAGTGCCACCAGGGTGGAGCGTCCATGTCGTGGTGGGTCATCGGGGCCGGGATACGATTGGTCTGTACGTTCAGGTCTGCATCGCGGAAGTTCATCAAGGCGACCCCAAACATCACGGCGTTGCTTGTTCCATTGCTAGTCCCAAGTGGCATGACCATCGAGCCAAGATCCATATGGGAAAGAGGTTTGCCGAGCTTGATTTTTGCTTTACGAACTTGCTCGGTTAGGGATTCAAGAGCGTAGGTGGAGTTTGGAGCCCCCGGATAGCTTGTTCCGTAGAGAGAGCCTCCATGGCATGCAAAGCAGTTCATCACGTATTGCTGTTGCGAATTGACGACATACTGCAATGGGCGTTTTGGATCGTTTGGGCGGGGAGAAAGTCCGTGGGCCAACCATGTCGCTTGCCGGGTACCCTGTTGTAATGTCTGATCCAGAAAAGGCCATTGATGATCGAGTGCATCGAGGCTCTTTAGGACATCCTCATCGAAGTCGGCAGGCAGATAGATATTTTCGGTAAGGCGTTGAAATCCAGCTTTGGCTTTCCAAGACATCGAAGCTTCGAGAGCTTTGTATTGGTTTTCGAGACTCGTTTGGATCTCTTGACGATGTTGGGTGCGGGATTCGACGAACTCCTTGAGGCTCTCGTGAGGATCAGCAGCACTTGTAGTTGTCCGCAAGCAGCAAACAGCTATCGCAAAGCTTACAATCATTTTTTGGAGGGTTAGCCCAAGCTTTTGCATTTCAGTGTGCTCCTAGGTTTGAAAATCCCCGACGAGTTGGTCGAGGGTATCATAGCAAACCGAAAAGATCGGGGGCAAATTCAACAAAACTTCCAAGAGGCTTGGGAAGTTTCCCAAATCCACTTAGAATGTCTGGCTTTGGTTGGTTGGATCGATTGAATGTTTGGACACACAGGGATAAGTAGGTAGATGCGAGTATTAGTCGTCGGAAGTGGTGGGCGCGAGCACGCTTTGGCTTGGAAAATCTCCCAGAGTCCTCGGGTCAAGCGGCTATGGATCGCACCTGGAAACGCAGGAACGGCCTTGGAGGGGGAGAACGTTGCGATATCGGCAGACGATATCGCTGGAATCGTTCGATTCGCCAAGAAGGAATCGGTCGATCTGGTCGTTGTTGGCCCCGAGTTGCCGCTAACCTTGGGGTTGGTCGATGCCCTCGAGCACGAGAAGATCCGTGCCTTTGGTCCGAGCCGAGCGGCTGCCCAGCTCGAAGGGAGCAAGGTGGCTTGCAAGCAGACTCTGCGAAAGGCCGACGTGCCGACGGCGGAATACCAGGTCTTTGGGGATGCCGACAGTGCGACGCGGTACGTCAAGGCAAGATATCCGGGCGATCGGGACAAGACACCTTTGGTGGTCAAGGCAGACGGTTTGGCCAGTGGCAAGGGTGTGATCGTTTGTTCGCGCCGCGAGCAGGTCATCGAGGCGATCGATCGGATGGGTCGAAAGATGGAGTTTGGTAAAGCGAGTTTACCGATGGTCATCGAGGAGAGGCTCGAGGGTCAAGAGGTTAGCGTCTTGGCGATAACGGATGGTCGAACGATTTTGGCCTTGCCGCCGGCACAGGATCACAAAGCTGCCTTTGATGGGGACCAAGGCCCTAACACTGGCGGAATGGGGGCTTATTCCCCTACTCCAATCATTGATGCCGATCTGTTGGAAACCGTCGAGGACAAGATTTTGGTGCCGACGATCCACACGATGAAGCGTAGTCGCAAGCCATTTCGTGGGGTGCTCTATGCGGGATTGATGTTGACATCCAATGGCCCGAAGGTGCTTGAGTACAACGTTCGCTTTGGAGATCCGGAGTGCCAGCCGATTCTGATGAGACTTAAGAGCGACTTGCTCGATATTTTGGAGGCCACTGTCGACGGTCGGCTTGGTGAAATCGATCCGCCGGTTTGGGATACGAGGCCCTCGATCTGCGTGGTGATGGCAAGTGCTGGGTATCCTGGGGAATACAGCACAGACCACGAGATCACGGGATTGGATAAAGCTTCGGGCATCGCGGACGTGAAGGTGTTTCACGCCGGTACGACTTTAAAGGATGGCAAGGTGGTAACGGCTGGCGGACGGGTCCTTGGAGTGACCTCCTTGGGAGAGAGCTTAGCGATTGCCAAGCTCAATGCTTATAAGGCGGTCAAGGAGATCCGATGGCCGGGAGCTTGGTGCCGAAAGGATATCAGCGACAAGGCCGCCCAGCATATTTTGTCATCGAGTGCCAACGCGGATTAAAGGCTTAGACATCGAGATTTCGTACATCGAGGGCATGTTTCTCGATGAACTCGCGGCGGGGTTCGACTTTATCACCCATCAGTACGCGGAACATTTCATCGGCGGCAGCCGCATCGGTCAATTCGATTTTGACCATGGTGCGGTTGTGCGGATCGAGGGTTGTTTCGCGGAGTTCTTCGGCGTTCATTTCGCCTAGTCCTTTGAAGCGAGTGATCGTCAAGCCTCGACGTCCGCTCTCGCGGATTGCCGGCAGGAGCTCCCGAAGATCTTCGATACCGATGAGATTTTCTTCTCGTTCCAAATAGAAGCGGGAGTCGGTCGCACCGGTTCGTTCTTTGGGGATCAGATCCGAGATTGCAAATCCGTGTTGAGCGAGTTCTTGAAGTCCGGCATTGATAGTGCGGACTTCGAAGATTTCGGAGATATGAGCCGATTTGGGTGAGGCTTCATCGCTCGATGGTTCGGAGTTGACGATTGTTGGGGTTTCGCTCGATGTGCTTTCGACTCGTATTTTTCGCTTGACAAGAAACTCGTCGAGTTTATCGCGGGTGACAAACCAGTGGTCTTCGGGGCCTAGATCGAGGTGGAAGACAGGTAGTCGTTTGGTTTCAGGGTCCATTCTTTCGGCGTGGACTTTGAGGGAGATACCGCGTCGTTCGAGGGTCAAGATCGCTTCTTCGAGCGAAGAGAGGCTACGGCAGAGCGACTGCATGCGATCGCCTTCGACCTTTGTGCCGTCTTCCCGCACCAATGTGCTATCTCCGAGACCTTTTTCGAGGAGTTGGGTTTTCATTTCCTCTTCGGACTGGACGTAGTATTTTTCCTTCTTGCCACGGACGACGCGAAACAGGGGTGGTTGAGCGAGGTAGACGTGTCCGCCGGCGACGAGTTGGTACATTTGGCGGTAGAAAAAGCAAAGCAGGAGTGTCCGGATGTGAGATCCGTCGATATCCGCGTCGGTCATGATGATGATGCGGTTGTATCGTCGTTTGGCGATGTCTTGATCATCGCCTATCCCGGAGCCTACGGCTTGGATGATGCTCATGACTTCTTCGTTGGCCAAGACTTTGTCTTCGCGGCTTTTGTAAGCGTTGATGATTTTTCCGCGAAGCGGCAGGATGGCTTGGGTTTCACGGAAGCGTCCACCTTCGGCGCTTCCTCCTGCGGAGTCACCTTCGACGAGGTAGAGTTCGCATTCTTCCATTTTGTTGCTGATGCAGTCTCGTAGTTTGCCCGGTAGCCCGCCGCCACCGAGAGCATCTTTTCGTTTTCGAAGAGCATCTTTTGCCTTGCGTGCTGCTTCGCGGGCTTCGGCAGCGAGCATTCCTTTGCGGACAAGCAGTTTAGCGGTTCGCGGGTTCTCTTCGAGGTATTTTGAAAGTCCGTCACCCACGGCGGAGTTGATAACACTTTCGACGTCGGAATTACCGAGTTTGGTTTTGGTTTGACCTTCGAATTGCGGATGAGGGACACGAACGGAGATCACGCAAGTAAGGCCTTCGCGGAAGTCGTCCCCTGTTGGGGTAAGATCTTTGAACAGGTTTTCTTTCTTGCCGTAGTTGTTCAAGGTTCTTGTCAGTGCGGCGCGGAATCCCGAGACGTGTGTTCCACCTTCGAGGGTGTGGATGTTGTTGGCGTAGGATTGGAGCGTTTCGGTGTACTCTTCGGAGTATTGCAGAGCGATGGTATATCCGATGGTATCTTTGGTTCCATCGATCACGATCACATCTTTGTGCACAACGTCGCTTGCTCGATTGAGGAATTCGACGAACTCCTCAATGCCACGCTCGTAGTAGAACTCGTCACCGAGATTGCTCCGTTCGTCGCGAACTTTGATGCGAACACCGCTGTTGAGAAAAGCGAGTTCTTGGAGTCGTTTTGCAAGCGTGTCGTACACGAACTTGGTGTTTGGGAAAATTTGGGCGTCTGGTTTGAATGTTGTTTTCGTGCCGCGTTTGCTCGAAGCACCCGCCTCGCGAACTTGGCCTGTGGCGACTCCTCGCTCGTAGGATTGCGTCCACATTTTCCCATCTCGATGGACTTCGACCTCGCACCACTGAGACAAGAAGTTCACGACCGTCACCCCTACCCCGTGAAGACCACCGGAGGTTTGATAAGCCTTCTTCTCGAACTTGCCACCGAATTTCAAAACGGTCATCACACCTTCAAGGGTGCTGATTTCGCGTCCCATTTTTTCTGAGAGATCGGCGTGTCGCTCGGCGGGGATTCCTCGTCCGTCGTCTTCGACGGTGACCGACCCGTCGGCATTGATCGACACCGACACGCTTTTCGCAAAATCGGCCATCGCTTCGTCGATCGAGTTGTCGACAACTTCGTAGACAAGATGGTGGAGGCCCTTGAGGGTCGTATCTCCGATGTACATTCCGGGCCGGGCGCGAACATGCTCGAGGTCGTTCAGGAATTTAAGATCTTCTGCGTTGTAATCGCTACGATCCAACTCCAGACCTTGCTCGGATGCTGCGGGGGTTCCATCTTCATTTGGATTGCTCATCGGTATTCCTAGTTTACAGTCTTGATAGCTCACGGTCGTTAGACCTAAGCAGTCCCGAAAATCTAAAAAAACTATTGTATCAGAATTGGTTTTTTTAGGTGATGTCCAAGTCTACAGATAAGGTAGAAATGCTCGTTTTTACTCCTTTACAAATGAACCTTTTTTCGACTTGACCATCAGAGTCTTAGTCCTATGATAAACCGCCCGATTGTATTCTGGTTCAGAGGTAACTCCTGAGCGATTTTGGTTGTGTCAACCAAAATTCTCTAGGTTCATCTGGGTTGGAGATGCAAGGCATGTCGATCTGTGCCCAAAGATTCACATGGATGCCCCCGGCGAACGATAGCAAACGGACTCATTGCCCAAAGATCGATTTCAGCCTAAGTGCTTTGGCGAATCTGATCATAGTAGTTCACCCAAGGCCAACTAGACCATCATTAGAAAGTGACCAGTCGTCAAAGACCATTCGCGGGCAAGTTTCAAAGGTGGCAACGAGCCAATCCAGGGAGTGAAGATGAGTCGCCGATACACTCTCCTTGGAGTGCTCGAAGCAAGTTCGTTGGATCGTATGATTTTTGTAGAGCAAACCTTTTAACTTATTGAACCTTCAGCAAGACAGTCAAATTTTCTTGCTCGATCAACAGAATCTAGTAGGAGACCTTATCGATGATCGATTCCGATCGATTTATTACCCTCGACGATCTTGTCGAGAGCGTTCCGGAAGTTTTAGTTCGGGAAGCAGAAGAAAAAATGAATTCCGCCCAAAGTGCGGCAGAAGAAGTCAATTATTCAATCAAGGATCCTTTCAGTATGTCCAAAGACCTAAGTAAAGCCCAACGCATTCGCCTTTACATGGAAAACAATCCAGACGCAAGAAATAGAGATGTCGTCGAGGCACTACAGCAATTCAGTGTCACTGCCGCCGATGTGGCGAATGTCAAAAGCATCGCCAAGCGTCAAGGGGCTGGTAGTTCTTCGTCTCGCAGCGAGGCTGCAGCTCCAGCCGCTGGTAAGAAGGTTTCGTCCGCAGGTACGGGCATGACAAGCCCCGGAGCAAGTATCACATTGCCGGAACTCGAAGCCGGAGTTGCATTCGTCAAAACCGCCGGTTCGATCATGCGAGCCAAGCATCTGCTGATCATCATCGAGCAGATCAAGGCTTGCTAAAAAGGGTTCTTCAGGAATTATTGTGGCTAGGAGGATATGCTTCTGGCTCTTTACGTACTCGTACTCGAAGCGGTCTAGCATAGCGATTCAGCTAACCATCGGCATCGCAGCAGTTCAAACAGCCATCGAGCACGAGTACGAAGAAATAAGCACTCAGTTGAGTTGTACCTCTGCGGCACGAACCGTGTTTTCGAGCAACATCGCAATGGTCAATGGCCCTACTCCGCCAGGGACTGGTGTGATGGCTGAGGCGACTTGGCTGACTGCTTCAAAGTCGACGTCGCCGACGAGATGATCACCGACCCGATTGATCCCTACGTCGATCACAACCGCCCCTGGTTTTACCATTTGGGCTGTTATGAAATTGGGTTTTCCGATCGCCACCAGTAGCACGTCGGCCTGTTGGGTAACCGAAGGTAAATCCCGAGTCTGGCTGTGACAACATGTAACGGTTGCATTGGCATTGCTCGGTCCGCCCGGTCCAGTCTTTTGAAGACACATGTTGACCAAGGGCTTGCCCACGATATCACTTCGGCCAACCACGACGACCTGTTTTCCGCAGATCTCGACGCCCGTTCGGGCAAGCAACTGGAACACACCATGAGGCGTGCAGGGCAAGAAACGGGGGCGGCCTTGGGCCATGAGCCCAACGTTCTCGGGCGAGAATGCGTCGACATCCTTGAGCGGATCGATCCGATCGAGCACCAATCGAGAATCGATATGGTCAGGCAAAGGCAGTTGAACCAAAATCCCATGGACGCTTGAATCTTGATTGAGTTGGTCGAGGGCAGCCAGGAGCGTTGCAGTTGTCGTTGAGGCATCGAGTTTAAGCACATGGCTATCGAGCCCTGCTTTTTGGCATGCAATCTCCTTATTTCTTACATAGACTTGGCTGGCTGGATCTTGGCCTACCAAAACCGCGACCAATTTAGGAGAAATCCCGTGCCTTTCGCGGAAAGCACAGACGCGAGCGGCGACCTCTTGCCTGATGGTCATCGCGATTCCCTTGCCATCGAGAATTCGAGCAGTCATTCGAAGATCCTTGCCTCCTGGCGATGTAGAATCAAATTCGGTCTCTTCAAGTATTTTTGGGGGGTGATTAGTAGTTCATTTTATTCAATGAGCCTATCAGGGTCTTTATGCCAGTGAAGCCGGGTGGTGGCCCCCAAGATTTAACCCACAATCATTCCCGAAGAACCCTTTATAGCTTGGCAGGTATCACTCGCGAAGGGCTTTTGAGCTAGATTCCTATCGAGGTCTTTGGCTAAATGGGTATTCTCTGAGAAATGCGAAACGGTTAAGCTTTTCGCTAAGTCAACTATGAATCCTTGTTTCTTCGCAAAAAAAGAACGTAATTGAACCATGTCGGACGACTCGATGACACCAACCAACACCGATGCGAACAACGAACCGAAGCTCAGCCCTGTCGAGCTGATCAAGGATGCAAGCAGGTACCTACGAGGCTCGATTGGATCGGAGCTTTTGTCCGACTCGAATCACTTTGGTAAGGACGACCTTCAGTTGCTTAAGTTCCACGGGACTTACCAGCAGGATGATCGGGAGCAGCGAAAGAGTTCAGGGGAGTCGGGCAAGTCGGAGAAAGAGTATAGCTTTATGGTCCGTACGAGAATCCCGGCAGGGATCATGACGGCCCAGCAGTTGCTAGCGCACTTGGATCTGTGTGATACAATCGGCAACTCGACCCTAAAAATCACCACGCGTCAAGGTTTGCAACTGCACGGGATACTCAAGCAGGATCTCAGAGAGTGCATGCAGAAAATCAATCAATGCATGCTGACCACGCTTGCTGCGTGCGGGGATGTCAACCGCAACACGATGGCTTGTCCAGCCCCTTACAACGACTCTGTGCGAGCTACGGTTCAGAAACTAGCTCAAGACATCTCGGATCATCTCTCTCCAAGAACACAATCTTACTACGAGTTGTGGCTCAAGGATTTAACCAGTGGCCAAGAGACCCTCGAGGGTGGGAGCGATCAGTTGGTTGAACCGATTTATGGTAAGACCTATCTGCCGCGCAAGTTCAAAACTGCAATCGCACTGGCCGATGACAACTGCACGGATGTGTACACCAATTGTCTGGGTTTCATCGCCGTTGTCCGAGATGGTCAAGTGATCGGCTACAACGTTGTCGTAGGTGGGGGGCTCGGGGTAACTCCGAGCGCCAAAAAGACGTTCCCGCGTTTGGCTAGCCGCATGGCCTTTGTCACTCCAGAGCAAGCCGTCGGGGTTGCAGAGGCAGTCGTTAAAGTTCAGCGAGATTTCGGGTATCGCGACGATCGCAAGCGAGCCAGGCTAAAGTACCTTGTGCATGACCAAGGGATTGAGTGGATGCGGCACAAGGTCGAGGAGTATTACGGAACGAAACTCAAGGACTGCACGCCCGACGATGTCATTGAGCATCGCGATCACATGGGATGGGACGAGCAAGGTGATGGCCGCTGCTTTTATGGGTTCAATGTCGAAAACGGTCGGCTTTATGACGACGACCAGAGGGCATGGAAACTTGCTCTTCGCGAGATCTGCGAAGAGTTCCAGCCCGAAATTCGTTTGACAGCCCATCAGAGCGTCCTGTTTTGCAACCTACCGCAGAATGCTAGGCCCAAGCTTGAGAAGATCATCAAAAATCGAGGTTTGCCACTTACCGAAGAGATCTCCAACGTACGCCGCTGGTCGATCGCTTGTGTTGCTTTGCCAACCTGTGGCCTTGCGATCACCGAAAGCGAGAGAGCCCTGCCAGGTGTAATCGACGTGATGGAGAAGAAGCTTCTGGAGTTAGGCTTGGACAAAGAGCTCTTTACGGTGCGAATGACCGGTTGTCCCAACGGCTGCGCAAGGCCTTACAACGCCGATATTGGGTTGGTAGGAAAGGCCAAAGGCAAGTACACCGTCTATGTCGGTGGCACCCGTTTAGGTACGCGTTTGGGGTTCATCTACAAAGACCTTGTGCCACTGGAGAAGATCACCGATAGTCTAGAGCCTTTGTTTAGAGCTTTTCGGGATCAGAGAACCCAGGCGGAGTCCTTTGGAGACTGGTGCACGAGGCTCGGGTTGGAGAGACTCCAAGAGCTAGGGGCTTAGCCGGTATAGATTCTGCAAGCATCCAAAAGCGAATCGGCATCCGTGCCATTGATCCGCCCATGGATGGATTGTTTTTCAGTCGCCGGCTTGGGAGGGATTAAGCGGCTCGAAGCTGGATCGTTTCGGAGCGACTGGCTTGGGCAAGGACACCCAAGATGAATTCTTCGAAGATCTGGCCATCGAGTGCGCTTGCTGCCGGGGACTCTGGGTGGAACTGGCAACCGACAACGAACCAGTTTTCCAGGCAACTTTCGATACCCTCGATCACCCCATCTTGGCATTTTGCAGTAACTTTGAAGGCATCTGCAAGGCGATCGATGGCCATATGATGTCGGCTGGTGACTCGGATTTCACCTTCTCCATAGACACGACCAAGGATCGATTTGGGATCGACGACCAAGGAGTGGCGGTGGTTGGGGTCTTGGGGATCTGCATGAGGGAGGGCATTGGGTAGGTCGATGGGGATGTGATAGAAGAGGTTTCCACCCTCAATGATGTTGATCAACTGCATTCCCGCCCCGATAGCCATGAGACTCATTCGTCGTTTGGAGATTTCCGAGGCGAGTCTGCGGTCAAAATCCTCGCGTCGGGGATCCATGGGCCGTACTGAGCTGTGGAGCATAAAGCCATCGCGTCGAGGATCCAAATCGGCTCCTCCGACCAAGACGAACCCGTCGAGGGTATCCAAGATCGAATCGATGCTATCGAGGTCTTCCGTCGGAGGTACCACCACTGGTATTCCGCCTGCCTTGCAGATCGCATCAAAGTAACCGGCGGCCAAAAATGCGTAGGCTGGAGTGCCTTGGTGCGATCCTCGAAAGTCGCAGTTCATTCCGATCAGGGGCTTGCGTGTCATGCCAGAGGTTCTCCGGGATTGATAGGTGAAAAGGTTCGCAAGCTTTCTTCAGGCCCTTGGGTGGCTGAATCCATTCAACCGAGCGGCTTGCGAGAGGGGCGTAGATTAGGGAATCCGGAGAGTCCAATCAAGTTTTCCACTAGATTTTGCGTGGAAGGTAAATGCTAGCTCTAGATCAAGTGCTAGCATAATGCTTTAGATCCCCTTGGGTTGGGGGTCGCATTAGGGAACGCAGAGGGTTCGCATGGCGAGAATAGTTCGATCGCTAGGGTGGGTCAAGCCGATAGTATTCTTGAAATAGTCAATGGTTTATGGGGTTATCGGGTAATTTAGTGGTTGATCGCTTTGATTTCTCGTACTCAGCATCGCGGTACTCGAAGCCCCTGAGTCCCTTTGCTGTTTTTCGAGCACCAGTACGATAAAAGACATCCGATTGCGTCCTTACCTGCCATCATCCCTCAAGAACCTTTTTTTGTAGACAATTAGGCTGAAACAACAGGATATCGGCGAAAGCTTGATGACCGCTATGAGCTCTGAAACGACTCCTGAATTCGACCCTCAGGAATTTGTACCGCGATTGACTGATGCGATTGTGGCCAGTTACGGATTGACCAATCGAATCCATCACTTGGGGCATTGTCCCTTGCCCAAGTACGAGGTGATTGTCGAGATTTTAGAGGATTTTAAAGATCTCTTTTATCCCGGTTTTCGTCGCCGAGAGGGGCTTCATACTTCCAACGTTGCTTACTACGTCGGGAATTTGGTCGATTCGCTTCTTGCGAAACTTTCAAAACAGATCACACGGGCGTTGATCCATGCCGATCGAGTCAATCATTCGCCTACGGAGGGGTGTAATGATATGGCCGATTACGAGGCTCGGGGTGAGTTGATTTCAAAGCAATTGCTTGAGAAGATTCCCGTGATTCGCCAGGTATTGTCCAAGGATGTGGAAGCTGCATTTGCTGGAGATCCGAGCGTTAGCAATCGCGACGAGATCGTGTTTTGCTTTCCAGGCTTGGAAGCCGTGACGATCTATCGCATCGCGCACGAGTTAGTTCGCCTGAAGGTCCCGTTTATTCCGAGGATGATGAGCGAGTGGGCTCACAAGCAAACCGGGATCGACATCCATCCAGGTGCTCGAATCGGCGAGTATTTCTTCATCGATCACGGAACGGGTGTCGTCATCGGTGAGACCTGTTCGATCGGAAATCACGTTAAGATATACCAAGGTGTGACGCTCGGGGCACTGAGTTTTGCGACCGATGCCAATGGGGATTTGGTCAGGGGGACCAAGCGTCATCCGACGATCGAAGACCACGTGGTGATCTATGCCAACGCAACGATCTTGGGTGGGAACACAACCGTAGGGCACCACAGCATCATTGGTTCGAGCGTATGGGTCACTGCAAGTGTAGCCCCCCACACAACAGTGGTCTTGGAAAAGCCCAAAGTGAGGATTCGAAATGGAACTATTGACGACTCCCTAATGGACTTGAATTACCAGATTTAGGGCCTCCCCGCGAATCTCGACCAATGAATCCTTAAGCATAAGTACCCCCTCTCGATTCCCAATCCTCCCTCATTTGCCCCCACTCCCCTTGCTTCCTTCCTTTGCGTCTTTGCGTCTTTGCGTGAGCCCTTCTGCTCCCTTCTGGTAAGCTAGCGATCATTCGCCACAAAAATTGCAGATTTACCCATTTTTGCTCTTCGGTTGCTACAATCTCATCCAAAGGTCCCTCGAGGCCTTGAGCCCGCTTTTTGCACTCCGACGGCATTGTCATAGATGAATACCACGAAACCTAACGCTCCGATCCCATCGCCACCTGGCCAAGTTGCTCGTGGGGGTGGTAATTTTTGGTGGCTAGCGATTCTTTTGCTGGCGTGTTTGCTGATTCTGTTTGTGCCGAATCCCAAAGAAAGTTCTCAAATCGACTACAGTTTTTTCCTTGAGCAACTTCAGAGGGAAAATATCCAGCGGCTGACGGTTTACCCAAGCGGTGCTGAGGGTACGTTTATTGTCGCCCCCGAGCAACCGGTTACTTATGATGCATCGGGCAATAGGGTTGCCCCCAAGGCAAGTGCCAATGGATCACCGGTTCGTTTGTCGGAAAACTTTCGTGTTGCCTTGCCCGTTGAGGGTGAGGTGCGCAAGGATCTTTTCGAGCGATTGGAAAAATTACGCTTAGCCAAGTCTTCCACGGGGCAGGAGCAAGAGGGAAAAGAAAAGCCCTCGCTGGTTTACGATGTAGTGCCTGCCTCGGATTCAAGTTCGTTGTATTTGTTGTTGTCCCTCGGATCTCTCGCTCTTTTGGGCACGGGTCTGTTCATGCTCATGAGACGCTCGCGAGACAACATGATGGGAGGAAACTTTTTAAATGGATTTACCCGGTCTACGGCCAAGCGATTTGAACCGTCTGATCAAGCGATTACGTTCGATGATGTCGCGGGTCTTGAGGGAGTCAAAGCGGATCTGAAGGAGATTGTCGAGTTCCTTAGGTCTCCGGAGAAGTTCCAAAAGCTCGGTGGGCGAGTCCCCAAGGGCGTGCTACTGAATGGCCCCCCCGGAACCGGTAAAACTCTTTTAGCAAGGGCGATCGCAGGCGAGGCGGGAGTTGCGTTTTACTCGGTCAATGGGAGCGAGTTCATCCAAATGTTCGTCGGGGTCGGGGCCTCGCGGGTTCGGGATTTGTTTGCAACGGCCAAACAAAACTCTCCTGGAATCATCTTCATCGATGAAATCGATGCGGTTGGAAGGCAACGCGGTGCTGGGCTCGGTGGAGGTCATGACGAAAGGGAGCAGACGCTCAACCAGATCCTAAGCGAGATGGACGGGTTTTCCCCGACCGAATCGGTGATTGTCGTAGCCTCGACGAACCGTCCGGACGTTCTTGATCCGGCGTTGCTACGTCCAGGCCGATTCGATCGACACATCACTGTTGGGAGACCGACGCTCAAGGGTCGTGAGGAGATCTTAAAGGTTCACGTCAGGGATGTCCCCTTGGATAGCGATGTGGATTTGAAGCGGTTGGCCGAGGCTACCGTAGGACTTACAGGGGCGGATCTCCGCAATATCGTCAACGAGGCAGCCTTGTGGGCCGCCAGACAAGATAAAAAACGTGTCTACATGGCCGACTTTGATTACGCCAGAGACAAGGTGCTCATGGGTGCCAAACGCGAAGAAGTCATGGCACCTGCCGAGAAGGCCAAGACTGCCTACCACGAGGCTGGGCACACCATAGCAGCTTGGTTCCTCACCGGAGCCCAACGAGTCCATAAAGTGACAGTGATTCCTCGCGGTCAGTCCTTGGGTAGCACCCAGATCCTGCCATCGGAGGATCGCATGAACATGTCCGAGTCGGAGGTCAAGGATCAGTTGGTTGTGCTTTTGGCCGGACGGGCCGCCGAGCAAATCATTTATACAGAAACTAGCGTTGGTGCAGAGAATGATCTTGAGCGAGCCACATCGTTAGCCCGTCGTATGATCTCCCATTGGGGGATGAGTCGCAAACTTGGGCCGGTATCTTACAAGCTCTCTGATAGCGATCCGTTTCTGGGTCGAGAGATGCATCAACAACGCCAATTCAGTGAAAAGACTCAGGAGATTATCGACGGTGAAATCGGAGAGGTGCTCAGGAGTGCAGACAAAGCGGCACTTGAACTTCTTCATCGACACCGCGATGCGCTCGAGCAACTCAAAGATGCGCTGATCTCACGCGAGGAGCTTGATGAAAAGGAAATACGTGAGTTGATCGGCCCTAGCGTGCATTCTCCGGAGGACGCTTTGGGCGAAACTGAACTCAGCGACTCGACCGCTTCGGTCGCTTCGGATCAGTGAGTGACATGTCAAAGAAGAAACCGAATAAGAACAGGATCGAATTTCGCAAAGGGCATCAAAATCAGCGACGCGAACGAGGGCTTACTGAAAAATACGCCGACTCGCAGGATGAAATCGACACGCAAAATTCCCAGCGCATCTCGGGCAAAGGGGATCTGACACGCCGTCGAACGGTCAAAGGGGACTTGGTCGATCCCGAGCATCGCGACGGCATTCAATCGATCCAGATACAGGCCTCTGAATCGACTCTTGCCGGCAGAGTCATCCGTGTCCATGGACTCGAATCGATCGTCGAGCTCTCTGATGGTAGTCTTCTGCGATGTGCCGTTCGACGTGTGCTGAAGAATCTTTCCACCACACAAAGGCATGTCGTCGTTACCGGTGATTCTGTCCGGGTCGAGCAGCATGGAGTCAATCAGGGGTGGATTGTAAGGATAGAACCTCGGGGTTCGGAATTGTGTCGGACCAGCAAGAATCGTCGTCACGTGATCGCATCGAACATCGATCAGATCATGGTCGTCACCAGCGCAGCCGAGCCGTCGATCAAACCGAATCTGATCGATCGGATCCTTGCGACGGCTGAGCAAAATGGGATTGAGGCTGGGATTTGTATCAACAAATGCGATTTGATCGCTCCTGAAAAGCTTCAGCCTCTGATCGGAAGCTACGCACAGATGGGGTATCGTGTATTTATGCTAAGCGCCTCGGAAGGCTGGGGGATCGAACCCTTAAACGACTGGATCCGCAACAAATCCAGCGCGGTGATCGGCCAAAGCGGTGTTGGCAAATCGAGTCTTTTGAATTGTCTCATTCCAGGTCTATCCCAGCGAGTCCAGGCCGTAAGCAACGAGAATCAAAAGGGTAAGCATACGACGACGACCGCCGAGTGGTTTCGCATCGATGCGCAGACATCGATCATCGATACCCCTGGTGTTCGTCAGTTTCAACTTTGGGACATCGTGCCCGCCGAGCTAACTGGGCTCTTTCGCGATCTAAGGCCATTTGCATCGCAATGCCGTTATCCAGACTGCTCACATCACCACGAGGATACATGTGCCGTCAAGGATGCGGTGGCTGACGGTAGGCTCGATCCGAGGCGCTACGATAGCTACCTTCAGATACTCGATGCTCCCGCATTTGCCACCGACGATGCCGATGATACACCTTGGCATGAAGCATTCGAGTAGCATCTCTTCCCATCAGATAAACGGGTCGTGATCTTCCGATTCTCCGTGAGGATCCAAATGGCCCGAACGATTGATCGCTAAGAGGATTCGGATCGTCACGATCAAACTCAGTACAAAGCCTCCGAGTCCGATGAGAGAAAGGTCTTTGAGTCCCATCGGCCCACCTTGTGTAAAAAGTAGCGGTGGCACTTCGGATGCCATGAGGATGCTAGAGCCGAGCAACAGGGAACTCGTGAGCAGTCCTAAAACGAGACGATTGATCGATGGGTTTAGACCTCGGTGGGAAAGATGGACATCGAGTTTTCCGCTTTGAACCAATTCCATCAGCGAGCTGATTTGGCCTGGTAGCTTTTCGACAAGCGATTCGACTTCGATGTAGAGCCGTCGCATCCTGCGGACTTGTCGCCAAGGGGACAACCGGTTTCGCCAGAGTTTCTTAAACATCGGCTCGATGGCTTCAAGCAGACTGAACTTTGGGCTCGTTTGGCTGATGGTTCCTTGGAGTGTTACAAGTGTCTTGATCAGCAACCCCATTTGACTCGGCAGGACGATGCGATGGCGGTGCAGGATATCGGTTGCATCATTCAGAGCGGTGGCCAAATCGATCCTTTCGATCGGTTGATTGCCATAGGTCGCAATCAGGTCGGTTATGTCGTTCGACAGCAGAGAGTCATCGATGTTTTGGGGGACTTTGCCGACTCTCTTGACGATTGCAGTAAGCAAAGCGGAGTCTTTTAGAGACAGTGCCCATAGCATCTCTTCGATGTTTTCTCGAAGGGTATCATCGATACGTCCTACCATTCCAAAATCCAGTAGCCCGAGGGTTCCCTCGGCATCGATCAAGATGTTGCCGGGGTGTGGGTCGGCATGGTAGAAGCCTTTGACAAAGATCATCTCGACATACAAATCCGCGATCTTCCTTGCCAATTGCTCCCGATACTGATCGGTGTACTTGCCTGGGTTGCTTACCTCGTTGATCGATTCGCCCGTGAGCAAACTCATGGTCAGTACACGCGCGCTCGAGTGGCTCGGATAGGCCCGAGGTATCCTGATCCCGGGCTGTCCATGCAGGGCCTCTTGGAACATGATCAAGTTGGCTTGTTCTTGGGTGAAGCTCAATTCCTTTTTGAGAGATCTGGATAGTTGACTTACGATTTCCCTAGGTCGCCAGACGGCAAGTTCTGGGATGCGTTCGGCCAAGCTTGCCAGACCTGCAAGAACTTCGAGATCCTCGTGGATCTTTGCTCGTATGTTCTCGTGCTGTACTTTGACGACGACGGGAGTGCTATCATCGAGTCTTGCACAGTGAGCTTGGCCGATCGAAGCAGAGGCCATTGCGACCGGTTCAAATTTTTCAAACAGGTCTTGAATCGATCCTTTGAGTTCCGATTGAATGGTCCTCTCGACGGCTTCAGGGGAATCGGCAGGGACATTTGCCTGAAGCAGTTGCAATTCTGCAGCTTGGGCGCTTCCGACTAGATCGGGTCGAAGCGATAGAACTTGACCGAGTTTAATAAATGTTGGGCCCAGTTCGGTAAGGGCCATTCTCACGCGAGCTTCGCGCGAGTAGCTTGACAGCGGGACACCTTGGTCATCCTTCATCCAATCTCGGATGCTATCTAGGGGAAGGCGACTTAGCCAATCAGCCAGACCGTACCGGCGCAGAATCAGAATGATTTCGCGCCACCGTTTGAGGTTCCGATAGTATCGGGGGATAGATGTGATTCTCATCGAGGGATCGGTGGATCCAAATTTCCGTTGTTTTGAAGCGGAAGTCCTGGAACCGGTTGTCCATTTTTGATTTTTTCTGCCCACTCCTCGGCAGCCGCTTGGAATTCATCCGAGTTTAGTTCGCCGATTGCAAGTTCACTAGAAGAATCCCCTGAGGACGGGGATTCAGGTGGTTGATCTGTCCAAAGGAAGCGGAAGAGGTTCCCGTAAAGTCGGACCATCATGAGGTTTTGGCTTGGAACGAGTGTTTGGCGGAAGTTATCGCCACGGAAAGCCGGCAGATCGTGTTTCTGATACAAGAGTTTTCCGGTCCGCACATCGATCAGAGCGATACTTGTAAAATCCAAACTCATGCCGCGGACATTCTTCTGAGTTAGTCGTCGGAGAAAGACCGCCGCGGGAGACTCACGATTCTGATTCAGCGGAAACATAAAATGTTTGACCCTCTGGGCTTTGTCCCAAACCATCGATCCGTCTTCGGTTCGAATTGCAAAGAGGCGACCTGCGCAAGGAGCGATCGATGGATCGGATTTGATCGAAGGTGAGACTTGGACGCTATCGAGTTCCATCGAGCTTGCGTATGGCAAGACTAAAGCGATGTCACCAAAGACTTGGGCGCTAATACTACTGAACTTACCTTCTACCTCCGCTTGCGATTTCGATTCGGTTGCGTTGACCGCATTCCAGTAGGTCATCGAGCCATCGGTTCGAAGTGCAACGACACCGACATCGTTGGCGATCGCAAGCCGTGTATCGACCGTATGCGTTGCGCTAAGGAGCACTTGACCGGTGGACGGTTCGACAAGCCTGAGTTTCATTCGGCTAGCCTGATCGCCTCCAGACTGACGAGATGGTTGGAGCAACCATCGATTGGCGATGCTCAGCAGTGGAGTCCAACCCTCTAATTGAGAGCTTATTTCTTCGATCGTTTTGCCATCGCGATGATCGATCTTTGTAATTTTAGATCCCGAGGGATCAAGAGCAAACAGAGCACCTTCTTTGCTGATGACCGATGCGTTTCGGAAGCCTTGCAGAGTCCATTGACGGGTTCCGAGCAGTGGATGGATGCTCAAGAGTTCATCATCGGCATGGACGACGATGCCCCAGCGAGATACATCGACGACCCTAAAGGCTTTCTTTTGGACGGCCAAGCCCCAGTTATTACGTTCAATGAGATTAGACCGACCTCGACCAGAAATCTGAGGCTCGATCGAATCTTTCGCAAACCCGGTACTCCAGAGTTGTCCATCTTGCTGGCTAACATTGGCATGGAATAGATCTAATGCGACGAGTTGGTCTTTGAGTTCGATAATCAGAATGCTATTGACGGCATGGATGCTCGGTGGGGTCGATCGGTCTTGTCTTGCTTGATCTAAAAGGTACTGGACTTCCTCGCCTGTCTTTGGCTGAACCAGATAAAGCAAACCGCTTGTGAAAGAGGCTTGCCAGCCTGCGAATGAATCCCCATCTATCTTTCCGATTAGACAGGCGTTTGAGCCCTCGTAGCCAGATTGAAATTGCCCATTGGCATTCAGATCAACATTCGTTGTGACTTGCAGAGCCCCTTGGGGCCAGAGGTGCTCTTTGCTATCGGATTTCTCCCGCTCCTTGAATCGGATGAGCATGGCATTCGGGTCGTCGTACCTGAGCATACCAGTTGGATTTTTACCGCTGAGCTCTTTGGCGATTTCTAAGAATTCGTCATCATTTCTTTGGAGTTCGAGCCATGACTTCATCGGTCGATCACCCTTGAGATACAAAGCAGCCTTGGCTCTTTGAATCGCGTCGGCTTGGTTGCGAGTCGCATCAGTGCTGCTCGGAGAGCTTAGCAAGTACTCTGCATCGATCATGCTGCGATTGCCTAAGGTCTTTGCATAATCGAAGCGGGCTTGGTGAGTAAACGGCAATCCCTCAAAGTGCTGCAATCGCAATCTCATCATCGATGGATCTTGTTTGCCATCCGATTTTAATCGTTCGATGATTTTCGGTTTGAGGCTATCCCAGTCTTCTTGGGAAACCAGCTTTGCAAGCCTGGAGAACTGAGTTGCGATCCAAGTGTCCTCGTGGATCGACCATCGTGCACCGGCATCGATGCTAGAGCCTTCCATGATTTGATTGATGCGTCTGGAAACCCGATTGTCGCTGAGTTCAAGCATCTTTTCGAAAGCCTCTGTCCATCGCTGCTTTTTTTCGAGTCCATGAATCATGACTCGCAGATAGGTGGACTGATCCAAATCTTTGGTGATCGACTCAAACCCTTGCACCTTGTCGAAGTATCGCTCGAAATCGGTTTGGATCGCAATCATCGAGGCTTTTACAAGTGAGCGACGGATTTCAGGATCCTCGGGCGCAAGTTGTCTTGCTCCCAGGAGCTTGTCCAAGGCAGTTTCGATATCGCCACTCGAGAGAGCCAATTCACCCTCTTTTTGCAAAACGCTGGCCGTGCCAGGCGCTTGCTTGAGCTCTTCGACCAGCTCCAATTGAAAGCGATCACGAATCGAATAACTTGTCAGATCAAAAGGACTCGAGCTCAGCAGTTGATTGCCGACAACTGTCAGGTTACCCAAGGGTTTTTCGCAACGGGTCTCCGAGCTGATCGCACCTTGCAATAGATCGATTTCCAAGAGATTTTGATTCGACAGGGGAACAAGTAACTTCGAATCGGAGCGAACGCACTTGCCGACGACGTGCGCACCGTTTGGCATCGGGATCGCACTCCATGCGGGCTGTCCAGTTCGTAAATCCAGGCCGACGATCTCCTGAGCGTAGACCAATACGACCAGTTGGTTCCATATCCCGGCGATGAAGCGAAACATCGAGCCTTCTTCGTGAGGTACCTGCCAAAGCTCCGATCCATCCGCGTTGGAGATTCCAAAGACGCCTACACCGTTGGAGGGAGCAAATACAGTCACTCCATCACGAACCATCGCAGCGGTATCTAAGGGGCGCGATATCATCGGATCGGTTTCTCGCAGATCCATCCCGCCGACGATGTTGAATGCTGCACCAGGCACGAGAGACGGGTTCAACTGGTAAGACTTACTCCAAGCCAGTTGCCTTCGATTTAAATCGTACGCAACGAGATAACCTGAAAGAGTCGGGCAGATCGCAAGCGAGCCATCAACGCTGGGACTAAGTCCAAACCCTCTCCGCTGAGAATCAAGTGCAATGGTCGTCCCTTGGTTGGCCACCAAGGGCTGTTTCCAATTGAGTTGGCCATTGGAAGGAGCCAACGAGACCAGATAGACTTCGCCGTTGAGTTCTGCAAGCACGATCAACTCGGATCGAAATGGGATGGGAGCTCCGAGAAACAATGCACCTTTGAGCTCTTCGGAACTCGATTGGTTGACACCTCCGCACTCCCACAGCAATTTGCCCTCTTCAGGAATGCTCCATGCCTGGAGCACATTGTAAGTTCGAATCATAGGGTTACGGTTCAATCGCGCATTGGGCCCGACGGCAAAGCTCTCGCTGACCTCGACGGCCGATGAGCTGCTTATCCCGAAGATTCTTGTTCCATCGGTGGAGATTTGACTCGTACAGAAATCGCCCCAAACACGCCGAACCAAATAATCCGGTGCAGGCAATCCGAGGGCATAGCTGTCTCGGTTCGCTCCACGGTCGAGCGAGAATCCCAGGGGCGAGCCGCTAAAGACAATCGGCCAGCGGATTTTTCCAGACTTGGGATCGATCGCAAGGATGCGTTGATCGTAAGTCGGAACGAAGACCAAGCCGTCTGCGGCGATTGGGTTGCGGGTTGGTACGAGATGCGATCGACGCTCAGAGAGTTGTTTTCGGAAGGTTCGTTCGAGGTTCTCTTTATGCTGGACGGATTCGTGAAGATCCACACTCCATCGCAGGATCGGAATAGGTTTACCGCCGAAAGTATTGGCGTTCCGATCAAGGGTACCACCTTCGAATCGGGGTTGATCAATCCTTCGTGCGATTTTCTGGAAGTTCTCGGTTTTCAGACTCTCTAGTATCGATTCGTTGCTGGTCTTGTCATTCCAGCCGACTTTTGCTCCATTCCAGTCAATCGAAACATTCGCATAATACTCTCGAACCTGTTGCAATAACTTGTTGGCTTGTGCCGTCGAACCCGAAACCAGTTTGGATGCGACGGCCAGGACTCCAAGGTTGCTACCGAAGCGTGTTCGAGAATCAGCATCTTGTAGTAAGCTTTCGAGAAGACTTGTTGCTTCGGCCATGTTTCCGTCAGCGAGGAGTTGCTGGGCAAGGAGCAACGACGCATCACGGCCCGCGTTGGTAGATCCGAATCGGCTCGAAAGCTGATAGAGAATCGACCGGTCATCGGACTCGATGGCTCGCTCGAGGAGTTGTTTAGAGCGTGCACCGTATCGAAGTTCAAACGCTTGCTTGGCCTCCTGTGGAAGGTTATCAAGAATCTTTTTAACTCTGCCGAGCACTGTCGTTGGGCCGTCTTTGGTGCGTTCGGCTGGCGACAAAAAATAATCGTCACCAGTATTTCCTTCCGGTGCATTTTCCTCGATCCCCAAGAGTTGTCCTAAGGCAACACTTGCTTCAACCCATTGTTTGGATTCGATCGCCTCTTGGGCATCGCTAAGAAGTACCTCGACTTCGCGAGGGGCGGTCATCATGACACCCTCTGGCATCGAGAATCGATTTTGGAACTGCGAGAAGGCAGTTTGTTCAGTGAGTAGCAATCCACAGCAAGCCAGAAAAAGGGCTCTCATAGATCGGGCGAAGGGTTCAAACTGTGATTTCATCGAACTGTCTACCTGATTCCGTGGAATGCGTCACAAAGCCAACCGGCCTGATTTTAACGAAATCCCGGCGTTTGGTAGAGTTGGCAAAGCCAGGGCAAGAGTCGATTCAGCGTGAAACTCGATGTTTTCTGGGAAAACGAAAAAAGCCAAGGGTCTCTATCGAGACAAACCTTGGCTCTTTAAACTCGTGTGCCTAGTCAATCGAAATCCGATTGAATTACTTGGCTGGTGGCAAGATGACCGAATCGATGATGTGGATTACACCGTTGCTGGCATCGACGTCGGTAGCGAGGATTTTCGCACCGTTGACGTAAGCACCACCGTCCTTAACAGAAATCTCAACCTTTGAACCTTGAAGAGTGGTTGCCGACTTAGCGGCAAGAGCATCTTCAGAATAGACACGGCCATCGACGACGTGATACAGGAGGATTGCCTTCAGCTTTTCCTTGTTCTCTGGCTTGAGCAAGCTTTCGATCGTCTCCTTAGGTAGCTTACCGAAGGCTTCATCGGTTGGAGCGAAGACCGTCAAAGGCTTGTCACCACTGAGGGCATCGACCAGACCGGCAGCCTTGGCAGCGGCCAAGAGAGTGTTGAACTTGCCAGCCTTGGTTGCTACCGTTGGAATTTTGTCTTCGCTAGGAAGGATCACCGAATCGATTACGTGAATCACGCCATTGGTGCAAGCGATATCGGTCGTGACGACTTGGGCTCCGTCGACCATCACCTTGCCCCCATCGACCTTCACATCGATGCGTTGACCATTGAGGGACTTAGCTCCCTTGACGCCAAGGACATCCTTAGCCATGACTTTTCCTGGCACAACGTGGTAGGTAAGGATCGCCTTGAGCTTATCCTTGTTTTCTGGCTTGAGCAGCGTTTCGACGGTTCCCTTTGGAAGCTTCGCGAAGGCTTCGTCGGAAGGAGCGAAAACGGTGAACGGTCCAGGACCCTTAACGGCGTCGACGAGGCCTGCTGCACCGAGTGCTGCAGCGAGCGTCTTGAACTTTCCTGCTTCAACAGCAGTGTCGACAATATTCTTATCGAAAGCGAAAGCCGAACCGGATGCGACCGAGATGACAGCGGCCAGAGCGAGAGAGAAAATCTTCTTCATGCGTAAAACCCTATAACTGAAACAGACGAAACAACCAACATCCGTTGTTTGTCGGAACTCCCCAGCGGAGCCCGCTTGAGCAACGATCCTTTTTCTTTGAGGACGGAGCACTGTAGAGGCTTTGTCAACTGGTCAGGGAGAATTTTTCTGCAAGAGTCTTGGTTCTCGCCGGCGATCACTTGTCTGCTTGATACAGTGGTAGATGAGTGTTGCCCGATGAGCAGGATTTTGATTAGAGAGAATCGATGAGCGACCTAAAGTTGGTAATCGTTGGGGCTTACGGAGGTATTGGTCAAGCACTCTGCGAAGAGGTTTCAAGCAAAGGGGGCCATGCGTACTTAGTCGGTCGAGATTCGCAGAAATTGTCTGAGGTCGCCGGTCGGTTTGGGTTCGCAAGTGCTGTTGCAGATGCAAGCGACTGGGATCAACTTGACAGTGCATTGGAATTGGCAAGTCAGAATATGCAGGGAATCAATGCCCTGGTTTGCTTGGCAGGTTCGGTGTTGCTCAAGCCATTGCATTTGACGAGCAGGGCGGAGTGGGATTCGACTTTGCAGACGAATTTAACAGCGGCCGCAGGCACGCTCAGGGCGGGAGTTTCTAGGATGAAGGAAGGTGGTTCAGTGGTCTTGATGAGCTCAGCTGCCGCAGGGATCGGTCTATCGAATCACGAAGCGATTGCGGCAGGGAAAGCTGGCATCGAGGGATTAGTACGTTCTGCTGCCATGACCTACGCAGCCAAACAGATTCGGGTCAACGCAATCGCTCCAGGGCTTGTTCAGACTCCTTTGACTCAGCGCGTCTGGGGCAACGCCCGCAGCGCGGATGTCTCATTGGCGATGCATCCATTGGGAAGGTTTGGTCACCCCGAAGAGATCGCACGAGCGATTTATTTCTTGGTCGATCCGAGCAACGCTTGGATAACCGGCCAAGTTCTAGGTGTTGACGGAGGTCTTGGCACGCTCAAACCAACATCAACGCCCAAGAGCCTCTAAAAGTAGCCCGGGCTTCCATGCCCGGCGGTGGTTTATGATGAATACCGTCACGGGTCGAAGCCCCGTGCTACAGCCGAGATCAAGTCTTTCCAGACGTGGCCCGGGCTTCCATGCCCGGCGGTGGTTAAGTTGAATAGCGTCACGGGTCGAAGCCCCGTGCTACAGTCGAGAACAAATCTTCACAGGCGTAGTCCGGGCTTCCATGCCCGGCGGTGGCTCATGATCAAAAGCGTCACGGGTCAGAGCCCCGTGCTACAGCCGAGAACAAATCTTCACAGGCGTAGTCCGGGCTTCCATGCCCGGCGGTGGTTTATGATGAATACCGTCACGGGTCGAAGCCCCTTGCTACAGCCGACATCAAATCCTTCCAGACGTGGCCCGGGCTTCCATGCCCGGCGGTGGCTTATGACGAATGCCGTCACGGGTCGAAGCCCCGTGCTACAGCCGAGATCAAGTCTTTCCAGACGTAGCTCGGGCTTCCATGCCCGGCGGTGGTTAAGTTGAATAGCGTCACGGGTCGAAGCCCCTTGCTACAGCCGACATCAAATCCTTCCAGACGTGGCCCGGGCTTCCATGCCCGGCGGTGGCTTATGACGAATGCCGTCACGGGTCGAAGCCCCGTGCTACAGCCGACATCAAATCCTTCCAGACGTAGCTCGGGCTTCCATGCCCGGCGGTGGTTTATGATGAATACCGTCACGGGTCGAAGCCCCGTGCTACAGCCGAGATCAAGTCTTTCCAGACGTATCCCGGGCTTCCATGCCCGGCGAGACGATTTGTAAATGAACCAAATCAACAATTTTTTGCTCCGTACTTGTACAATAGCGAAACTGTCCTTTATCTACTAATGAAGAGTAGGTTATCGAACAAGGAGTTTCAGCGTGAATATAGACACTTGGAACCTCGACCCTCCTCCAGGCTTTCAAGGATTCCGACAAGATTTACCGATGAAAGTCTACATTCGCAATTTGCCACATTGGAGGCAAAAAGGGGCCACGTATTTTGTGACCTTTCGACTTGCCGACTCCATCCCTTCAGATTGTCTCGAATTACTCAAGCGGCTTCGATCAGAGTGGTTGGCCAAGACCCGTCCGCCCCAGGGCAAAGAAGCTATTGATCAAATAAGCCGGACACTATGGGAACGCGTCGAATACTGGCTCGATCAAGGGATGGGTAGTTGCGTTTTACAAGATGAGCACATATCGAAAATGGTCGACGAGTCGCTCAAATACTTCCATCAGATTCGCTATGAGCTTGGTGCAAGCGTTATCATGCCAAATCACGTGCATTGCATCCTGCGACCGCTATCGACCACTGATATCGACATAGAAGATCTTCTTGGAAGTTGTAAATCGTATTGTGCAAGAAGAATCAACCAATTGCTCAAACAATCCGGAAAGCTTTGGCAAGAGGAATGCTATGATCGAATCGTTCGAGATCCGGAACATCTATGGAGATGCTTGCAGTATATCGGGAGAAATCCAATGAGAGCCGGACGAACGAACGAATCCTGTCGTTTGTGGGTAAATCCCCACTGGGAGAAGCTTGGATGGAGATTTGTTTGCTAGTGCCAAGAACCAAAGTGGAGTATCTTTGCGCCGATACCCTCTAACGTAGTCCGGGCTTCCATGCCCGGCGCTGGCTTTATGATGAAAAGCGTCACGGGTCAGAGCCCCGTGCTACAGCCGAGAACAAATCTTCACAGGCGTAGTCCGGGCTTCCATGCCCGGCGGTGGCTCATGACGAAAAGCGTCACGGGTCAGAGCCCCGTGCTACAGTCGAGAACAAATCTTCACAGGCGTAGTCCGGGCTTCCATGCCCGGCGGTGGCTCATGATCAAAAGCGTCACGGGTCAGAGCCCCGTGCTACAGCCGAGAACAAATCTTCACAGGCGTAGTCCGGGCTTCCATGCCCGGCGGTGGCTCATGATCAAAAGCGTCACGGGTCAGAGCCCCGTGCTACAGTCGAGAACAAATCTTCACAGGCGTAGTCCGGGCTTCCATGCCCGGCGCTGGCTCATGATGAAAAGCGTCACGGGTCAGAGCACCGTGCTACAGCCGATAGAATGTTCCCGTAATGTCGATGTTTGCTAGCAAAAACAAGATCGCCAAAAAATCGAAAACTCTTTTCCAAAATGCTTGGACCCTCTGCCCCGCTTCGCTAAACTACGCTCCGGGTTGAAGCCCAAAACGGATTCCACTTTTCTTATTCGTAGCACTACAAGGAGGTATTTCCATGACCCGTATCCCTATTAGCCAAGCTGACGAGAAGGCTCGACAATTGCAAGAGAACCTCGATCTGAGTACCGCTGAAATCGGTCTCCAAGTTCGTACCACCAACTGCTTGGAAGAAAAAGGTATCTTCACCGTTCGACAACTACTCCAAGCGAGCCCCGAAACCCTGCTGAGTATCGCAAACTTCGGCGATAAAACCCTCGAAGAAGTCTACCTTGCCCTGGAAAAATACGGCTACTACCGACCTTGGCGCAAACCGCGATAACCCGACTGTGAACCCTAAGGCATTCGGTTGGTTCTCTAAACTCTTCCTGCTGATAGCTCTTGCCTGTGGTCTGACTACCTTGCAGTCCATAGGCCTCGGACAAGCAGACGATCAAGCAACACAGGCTTGGTTGGCCAAACTTCGCTCGATCGAAAAATTCGAATCGAGCACAACCCAACCCAAGGGCACAGTCCCCAATACCTCAGCGGTCAATTCCGACTCCTCGTTGGCTGAGCCACCCTCTCGCGAACGACTTGCGGAACTCCTCGAACTGGTTCTTAAGCCAACATCCTCGGACTCAAACCGTTTCTTTATCGCCGATACCTCTCCCCGAAGCAAACTCAGACGCGAGCGTCTCCGGTCTACCCTTGATTCAGCAGGACTACTCGATGATCTCAAGTCAATTATCGATAGTCATTCATCCAGGCAATCAACCTTCGAGCCGAACTCCAACAACCAACTGCTCGACCGCAATCAAGCACTACTGGCTATCCTCGATCACGACTCAGACAACTCGCGGAGTTTGAATCCTAACTCCGAAGACTCGATCCAGGTTAAACGCTCAGCGGCGAACTTTCCCTTATTGGGCTGGGGCCCAGGAACGTATCAGTCCGCACGCTCTACCCATTTTGCAATCGCATCGCAAGCTGGAGAGAAAATCACGGCAGAAGTGGCCGCCGCTTGCGAAGTGATCTTTAGCATCTGGCAGTCGCTCTTTTCCGAACGCTTTGAATTCTCCGCTGAGCAGACTCCAGCATTCCGCGTGGTTCTGCTTCGCAATAAAGAGGCCTATGTGCGTGCGCTCAAAGCGATCGAACCTCGCATTGGGATCTCGACAGGCTACTACAGCCCTGAACACAAAATGGCCTTCTTCTATTGGGATGGCCCTAAGTCCTTCCCAACCTTGGTCCACGAACTTACCCATCAGTTTTTTGACGCTACCTCGACCGAAGACTCCCGATTCAATCCCGATTCGGATCCCGGGGCCTGGGCTCTTGAAGCCATCGCGCTGTACATGGAGTCTTGGTCCGAGGAATACATCGGAGGTCTTCGAATCATCCAGATCGGTGGCTGGGATTCGCCTCGTATCCAAGCTGGTCGATTTCGCAGACTGCGAGATCAGTACTGGATCCCTTGGGATGAATTTTCAATCGCCAACGGAAAACAACTTCGCTCCGATCCCGACGTGGCCGCTTGGTATTCCCAAGCCTGTGGGCTTGCCCATTTTTGGCTCGACTCAGATCCAGCCGCCAAAGAAAAGTTCTTGACCTACTTGCAGAGCGTCTATCGCCGCGATGGTTCCAAGGCCGCCAAAGCACTAACGGACGATCAAACACTTCGAACCGCTTATGATCAGTACTTGCTGACCGGAACCAACCCGCCTAACGATCCAATAGTCAGTTACTCTCAGCGACCAGGTTTCCTTCGACGCAATGAAATCGTGCTTACACGTTGCCAAGTCGACAGTGGTACACTTCTAAGCTGGCCGCTGGGGCTGAGAAAACTCTCATGGCTCGATCTTGGCTTTACCCCAATCGACGATTCGATGTTCACGCAATCCAGTGCAAATCCATGGGATATTCAACGCTTGAACATGGAATCGACGAAAATTACCGATGCATCGATGGCTGCCATCGCCTCGATGGAAAGTCTGACTGAACTCGATTTGAGCGGATGCAAGGTGACTGATGCAGGCCTTGAGGCATTGGCCAAGCATCCGAATTTGAAACAGCTTTGGCTGACCAATACCAACGTCACCGATCGCTCAATCGAAGTTCTCGCGTCGATCCCAAAACTCGAACGACTCGAAGCCAGCGGCGCACTATCGGTCCAGGGATTCCAAAACTTAGTGAAGAAAAAACCGCGTCTTAAGAAGCCTTAGCCAGATCCATCGGATCTATTTCCTGATTTCCATGCACTCAGCGATCTCTAAGGCGATCGCTTGGAGATCTTCGGGGTTCTTAGGAGCAGTCCCAAAGGCATGGGCGTCATAAGCTTCCTCGGCGTTGCGAATTGGCGTGGCGTTGACGGTCGACCAAGCCATATCGTAGACCGAATACGAAACCGTCAGACCCTTAGTCACCGCGTTGACTTCGCGCTGCAGATCGTAAGCAGTAAACGCACTATTGACAAAGCACGAGGCATTGATCAACCAATCCTTGTACTGCTTACTCTTGGAGATCTTTGATCCATAAACCTTTTCAAGAGCTTCTGCAGCACTTCGAACAGAAACCATGATCCGATCGATGATCGTTCGAACCGGATGGCTAAAGGCGACTTCGGCAAAACTCGATGGAGCTAAATAGACGTTGACGGCCGCCCCAACAGCGCCGCAGTTGGTATGTCCAAGCACGATGACGCTTTGGAGCGACTCTCTTAGTGCAGTGGCGGCGTAGTCGATGCTTCCGATGCATTCGAGCCCAAGCACATTGCCTGCGACGCGCACGACGAACAAGTCGTTCGAAGAGCAGTCGAAGATATGTTCGATCGGCACCCGTGCATCGGCGCATCCGAGTACCGCTGCATAGGGAGAATGCATTTGGGCCAACCCCCCGACGACCGGTATCCCCAACTGCACGGGGGTAATCGGCATGACCATCGACTCGACCTTTTTGCCATCCTGAACCTTTTGAAGATGGTTGACCATCGAGTAGAAGCGGCAATTGCCTTGATGAAGGGTTTTCAATGCCTCCTTGTTGCTCTTGGGCCGTTTGAGTTCAAGCGGTGCGTAAGGGTCAAAACGGTAGATGATGTCCATGTTGGTTGTCCTATTTTTCTTGGGAGGCTTCGCCAAGGTCTCTTCGGCTGTTATAAAAAATTTCTTCGACAGAGTGAGCGATCGTTGCAGACATGCCTTCGAGATCCAAGTCGTCTTCGTCAAAGCCAAAAGGCTCCTCGACGTGCTCAGCGACGACTTCCATCCCCACCATGAAGTAGGAGATCACAATCGTCAGCGGTAGCGTCCACAACTTGAAGTCTTGAACCAACCCCCAAGGCAAGGTCAAGAGGAAAAGGAAGATGCATTGCCTTGCGAATACTCTGTACGAGCGAACCATTGGGGTTTTCGCGATCCGTTCGCAAGCTCCGCAAATATCCATCAATTTGGAAGCTTCGCAATCGAACACACGCAAAAGCCCTCGGTCCATGGATTGGCTAACCAATTGATTGTTGATCCAACGGTATACGTCCTGGGAAATCGCAAGCGGCACATGCACTGGGACCGCACCCTCAAAGGCCGGCCCTGAGTACTTCTGTTTACGAAGATGGTAAGTCAGGGCCTTGGGGAACTCCGATAGATGCCTTGAGAGAAAGCGACGTTCCTCCGAGCTCAAATCGGGGAAAAACTCCTGAATCTTGATCGCGAGATTTCGGCAACAGTTGATCAAGCTACCCCAGAGCGTGCGGGCTTCCCACCATCGTGCGTAAGCCGCATTGGTTCGAAACACCAAGAGCCATCCGAGCACCAAGGAAAGAGCCGCATGCAGATCCGAAGGCGTGTCCCCAACATCGGCGTACTTGGTATACTCTTTCACGATTGGGAATAGCGAATAGAGCCCCATCGCAAGAGCGACCGAGCCGATCGTCATGAGTGTCCGTGATTTGAAGAGCGGATAGACGGTGTCCTGGATTGGCATAGGTCAAAAAAGATACTTAAATAAATCCGAATCTTCCAGCCCCCTTTTTTTAATATTGAGATCGTCCCATGCGATTTTCGCAGCGAGTTGTCATTGTCACCGGTGGAGCCAAAGGGATCGGCGAAGGTTGCTCGAGGGTCTTTGCCAAAGAAGGGGGACTTGTAGCAATCCTGGATCGTGACCTACAAGCAGCCAATCGAACCGCCGAAAGCCTTGGGGAAAACCACTTGGCTCTAGCCTGCGATGTCTCGGACGAAAAACAAATCGCTTCAAGTGTCGCCGCGGTTGTCCAGCGCTACGGTCGAATCGATTGCCTGATCAACAATGCAGGTATCCATCCTCCCGATACACCCCTTGAGAAAATGACTCCCGAAGAGGCACTCAGTGTGATTCGAGTGAATTTCCTTAGCACGTATTCGATGTGCTACTATGCCCTCGAGCACTTGAAAAAAACCAAAGGGACGATCATCAATGTCAGTTCGATGACAGCCGCCCTCGGGCAACGCAACTCGACGGCCTATGCGGCCAGCAAAGGTGCTCAGCTATCGTTTACCAAGTCCTTGGCACTCGAATGCGCCGAGTACGGAATTCGGGTTAATGCCATCCTCCCGAGCAATGTCGATACACCCCTGATGCGCCAGTGGGCATCGAGCTTGCCCGACCCCGATGCTGCACTACAACGGATCGCTGCTTTGCAACCCATTGGGCGAATGGCCGATGTCCAAGAGATGGGTCGAGTGTGTTTGTTCTTAGCCACCGAAGATAGCAGCTTCATCACCGGCCAAGGACTCCATGTCGACGGTGGTGCTAGTCTCGACTACTAATCGCTCAAAACCAATCTATGCGGATCGTCTCGCCTGGTTCCCTGAAGAGCAACTACGATTACATCATCGTTGGTTCTGGACCTGCCGGCTCGATGTTGGCAAGCCAACTGCAAAAAGTCGGACACGTGCTCGTATTGGAAGCAGGCTCGATTCATCAAGGCCCGTTTTCGCGTGTACCTGCGCTTTACCCACGAAGTTTCGGATCACGAATCGACTGGGACTATCGGACAACACCACAACCCAATCTGGCTGATCGACAGTTTCATTGGCCATCAGGGAAAACGATTGGCGGTTCATCTGCAATCAATGCGATGATTCGTATCGAACCGGCGCTGTCATGTCTGCAGCAACTCGAACAACTCTGTGGGTCCGATTGGAGTACCGACGCGAGCCTGAAAGGATTTGAACACTTGAGAAGTCTCTGGCAAGGATCGCTTCCAGAACTTCATCCAAACAACCTGGCGATGCTGGAAATTGCAATCGCTCAGGGCGTTGGTTCTGCGGACGCTTTAACCTCTCCGGGATCCAAGATATCTCCCTATGTTCGGATGCAATTTGGGGGGAAACGCCAAAGTGCCCGACCGTTGATCCGTTGCGATGTACTTGCCAATGCCATGGCAATGAAACTAATGATCGAATCGGATCGAGTCACAGGCTTATTTGTGAACGTTGAGGGAACCCAAATTGCACTTCGTGCCGACAAACAAGTCATCCTTTGCTGCGGTGCGATCCAAACGCCTAGGCTCCTTTTTCAAAGCGGTTTTGGACCTTGCGACTGGCTTAAGGATGCAGGGCTCGTATGCAACCAAGCAAGTGAACGGATAGGGGTCGGTCTGCAGGATCATTTGATCTATCCATTGGTCTTTAAGCTACGAAAAGGGGCTTCGTTTTCCTTGCCTTTCTCGAAACAAGATCGTTGGCGGTATGTTCAAGAAGGCAAAGGCCCGAAGTCTTCGAATCTCGCGGAACTCGGTGCCTTTAGCAATCCGACTGTCCCGATGCAGGAATCCTTTCAGTGGCACATCACGCCAACGCACTATCTGGCCTATCCCAACATCCCCATTCGGTATCCTTGTATCAGTATTGGAATCACCCAGTGCAAACCCACTAGCAGTGGATCGATCTTGCCCCAGCCCCATGACCACGTTAGCGAGTGCGACCGAAATAAAATCCCATTGCGAATCGATCCGGGGTATATGACCGACGAGCGGGACTTGAGGGCCTACATCAAGGCGATTCAATCGACGCGTGAATTTTTTCACCAAGACGTTTGGATGGATCTGTTCGAAGAGGAAATAGCACCTGGTCCGAAACGAACCAATCCCGATTCCATACAAAGCCATTTTCAGAGGTTTGCCACGACGCTTTACCACTACAGCGGAACTTGTCAGATGGGCTTGGATCCAAAGGCCCCGGTTGACCCACGATTCAAGCTTCGAGGCATCGATGGCTTGAGAATTTGCGATGCATCGGTGTTCCCAGCAATCCTCGGATGCAATCCTCAAACAACAATCATGATGCTCGCGATGCGGCTCGGGAACTGGCTCATTGAAGAATCCTAGCTCGAATGCCTAAGCTTCTGAGGAACCATGAGCTCGCGGATCGTGTGCCGCTTGAATCCGGTTGCCCAGTCGATGGATCGCTTGGCTGATGGCTAAGGCTCCAGAGGCTTTCAAGGGATGTCCCAGCTCGGTGAGTCGCTCACGAATCGCAGGGGTGATTTCCCAAGGCGTACCAAGGCCGATCTGGTCTTCGAACAGTAATTGATCCGGACGCCATTGGTGGTGTACACGCGGAGCCGCGACAGCTTCAGCAACACTGAATCCGCCATCGAGTACCCGCAGTAGGACTTGCAATGTCGCATTGATGATTCGAGGACCACCAGCAGCCCCGACGGTCAGGATTGGCTGTTGGTTAGGATCTAAAACGATCGTCGGGCTCATGCTTGAAAGCGGACGCTTTCCTGGTGCGACCGCGTTGGATTGCGAGCCTATGAGTCCAAATGCATTTGGGGTTCCCGGAGAGATGCTAAAGTCATCCATCTGGTTGTTGAGCATGACCCCCGTACCCGGTACAGTCACCTTTGAACCCCAGGAAGTATTGACTGTGCAGGTCATAGCCACCCAATTCCCTTCGTCATCGGCGGTAGTCAAGTGCGTGGTATGTTTGCGATCCTCTCCAGGCCCAGGTTCGCTAGAAGACGATTCTCGCTTGGTCGTACCATTGGGCCAACCGTGCTGGATATTTGCGGATGCTGCGATGTTCGAAAAATTTGCCATGCGGTCTTGGGAATACTGCGGATCCAATAGACCTGCGGGTACGTCGACGAAATCGCTGTCGCCGAGCCAGTGCGCTCTGTCTGCAAAAGCTCGCTTCATGACCTCACAGAGCAAATGATAGTAAGCCTCTGGTCGCGAATGCATCCAGGCTCCGACCGGATAGGGCTCGAGCATCATGAGCATCTGGGCGATGTGAATCCCTCCTGAACTCGGAGGGGGAAATCCGATCACATCGTAACCTCGATACCTGGTTCGTATCGGAGTGCGTTGCTTAGGTTGGTACGATCGAAAGTCATCGACAGTGAGGATACCTCCGATGGATTCGAGGTACTTGGCGCAAGCCTGAGCAAATTGTCCCCGATAAAACCACTCGGCACCCTGCTGGGCGATATTCGCAAGTGTGTTTGCGAGATCTTTTTGAACGAGCAATTCACCTTCGCGAATCGGGGTGCCATCAGGATGGAAGTAGATCGCTTTGGATGCGGGGTATTTACCAAGTTCGTCAGCTTCCGCAGCGATTGTCCTACCGATGGATTTCGAGGCTACTACTCCCTCAAAGGCTGCTTGCTGTGCATCGGCGAATAGGTCTTTCCATGGCAGTCTTCCGGCCAGGGTGTGCATTTGTTTCATCGCGGCGATTTGACTCGGAACACCGGGAGCAAGCGGTCCGTTTTGGCTCAGTTTTGGATCGGCCTTGCCATCTCTGACGAACATGTCTTTGTGGGCAGCTTGGCCAGCCGTTTCGCGTCCATCGATGGCAAAGATTTGGCCATTTGTTGTTCGGATCAGGACTAAGCAGCCACCTCCGATACCGGAGTTGTGTCCATCGACCACGCCTAGAACCAAGGCCGCCGAGATCGCCGCATCGATCGCATTTCCACCGCTTTGAAGAATCCTCATGGCGCTGCGTGTGGCCAAGGGATGGACCGTGGCAGCACCATGATTGACCGTTAACTTATCGAATCCATTCCAAGCGCCGGCGATTCCAGGAATTCCACTTGTCAGAACACCGCTTGCTGCGGCGGTTTGAAGAAATACTCTGCGTGTGGTCATTCGGAGTTTCCCTGCTGTCGCTAAATTCAAAATAGAAACCTATAATCTCGACCCATCCGTGACTTTCGGAATGTGATTCTAATCGAAGTCTCATTGAAACCCAACCAAGGCAGATCCACGCAGCATGGAAACCTTAACCATAGGCCAACGCGTCTGCCGTGCGATCTTGGAAGAAGCCTCGTCGATCAAAGCGGGGAACGTCCATCCGGGTGCCTCGTTTTCCAATATGCACTATCGAGATTTCCAACTCGCCTCCGAGGCGATCGGCAAGGCCATCGATGCGTCGATTCAGACTCGTAGTCTTGGAACCATTGTTCTTGCCAGTGTCCAAGCCATGGTTCATACCGTTTCGGTCAATACGAGTCTCGGAACGATCCTTCTGATGGCCCCGATGACCCTATGCCCTGCTGTTTGGAACCCGCAATCTTTTCCTGAGAGCGTATCAAGAGTGATCCAGGAATCGACGCCTGAGGATTGCCAGAAAATTTACGAAGCGATCCGTATCGCAAACCCCGGAGGTTTAGGAATAGTCGAGTCCAAGGACGTTGCTCAAGCAGCCCCGGTATCGATCCTCCAGGCCATGCAGCAGGCTGCAAGCTGGGACGATGTCGCTTTGCAATACGCTAATGGGTACCAGCAAGTAACGCAATGGACGTTGCGTCTGATCGAACTTTCGAGCCAACATGCAAAGCGAAGCGATGCGATTCGGCAACTTCAAATCGAAATCCTCGCATCGCGGCCCGACAGCCTCATCGTTCGCAAGTCCGGTACAGCGGTTGGCAAGCAAGTGCAGGATCTAGCCGCTGACGTTCTGCAAAGCGGACCCTACGCAAGTCCAGCTTTCGAGGCAGCATGGAGAAACTTCGATGAGTATCTTCGGGAGGATGGGCATCGTAAGAATCCCGGTACCATTGCCGATCTGATCGCTGCGACGGTCTTCTTGGCAAGCTTTGCTTGGGAACCCGCCCATGGATGAATCCCTCAGTCGCAAAGTCCGTCGGTTCCGCCCCGCAAAACCCCTCCGAACTGCTGGTGAGTCGATGGGATGGACCAGTGAGCAAGAGCCCGATGGGTTTGGTGGATTGGTTTCCTGTCGAACTTATTTTCTCGTGGGTTCCGAGTGCCGATTCACTTGCTCGATGTGCGACTTATGGAAATACACGCTTCGTGAACCAAACACTCCTCTGGGGTCGCTGGCCGTACAGATCCAAACGCTGCACGATCAGGTTTCGATGGAAGGACAGCCCGCTGCCAGTCCAGAATGGATCAAACTGTACAACGCTTCGAATTTCTTCGATCCTGCGAACGTACCTCCTGATGAGTTTGATTCGATTGCTAAATTGTGCAATGGTTTTCAGCGAGTGGTCGTCGAGAATCATGCCTCGTTGCTATCATCGAAGAAAACCCAAGACTCCGCTTGCCGATTTCGGGATCTGATCGATGGTCAGTTGGAAGTGGCTATGGGACTCGAGACGATCGATCCAAACGGGATCAAGTGGCTCAACAAATCGATGTCGCTCGATCAATTCGAGCAAGCCGTTGAATTCTTGATCAACGAAGAGATCTTGGTACGGTCTTTTGTTTTACTGCAACCGCTGGGAACCCAGATCGATGAGTCTGTCGAGTGGGCTGTCAAAAGCTGCCGGCACGCTGCCGCTTGGGGATCGCAGCGAGTCAGCTTGATTCCGACGCGAGGCGGCAATGGCTTTGTCGAGAGTGTTGCGAAAGAGCTCCATTGGAAGCCACCAACAGCTAGGCAACTTGAATGTGCCTTCGAAGCCTTGCTTGGAAGTTCCAAAGCAAACGGATTTAGAGAATCTCGATCAAGCATCTACACAGTGGACTTGTGGGACTGGAAAACGCTTGCTGGAACTTGCGATGCATGCAGCCAACCTCGACTGGATCGATTAGAGAGGATGAACCACCAGCAAAAGTTGATCGATAGAAATCAACCTCCCGATTGCAACTGTTAGCAATCCTCGTCCGACTCATGCTCAGGCACCCGAGCCAGCGAGTCGGGCCAAAGTGCGATTTGCTCTCCCGATGGCGAATCCGACCAAGGGAATATTCGACGGGCTCGAGGCCACTTACCGATATCCTCGATGAGATAGGCAAAGGCTTCGGTTTGCTCATCATTCGAGCGTACTTGAATGACTTTACGCAGATAAAGACCGCTAGCGCTCGATGGATCGTAGCCTTCGATGCCATCGAGGATATCGAGTGTCGCGGGGATGTCTTTAGAATCGAATGTCCATAGTTCACCTAGGATCGAGTCGTTGCCCAAGCAAAGGCCTGGGTAGCTCCCAAGATCCCAGAGTTGACCGAGGACGATCGCCGGCTGAATACTCCGTGGACGCTTGGGCCACATCGAACCTCGGAGTTGATCTCGCTTGAGTGTCCCGTAGACAAAGATGCTTGAAATGCTCATCGCTTGGCTCCCGTTTCGACTCCTTAAGGTATCGTCTTTAGTCGTTCACCTTGGAGAAACTTCATGTCCTTAAGGCTGATCATTCGTCGATCTGGGCACGGTTCGATGATCACAAACAGGGACTTGAGCCCGTTGCCTTGGAAGTACTCGACACGGATTGGCAGGAGACCCTTTTTGAGTCGAACCAGTCGCCCGGCGGGTTTGGAAGGATGGTTGCCGTCATTATCGATGAAAAGTTTGTCGTCGATATAGAGTTTGCTCCCGTCGTCTGAGACCACCACGATGCGATAAAGACCATCGTTCTCAACGGTTGCGAATCCGTTGAATCGGATGGCGAAATTATCGTTGCGGCCCATCGACAGGGTTGCAACATCGAGATTTTCGCTCATACCACCTCGGACGGGTTCAAGCTTATCAAAGTCGGGCATTTCATTGAATCTACCCTCAAAGAATTCGTATCGAATGCCTGTCTTGGTCGTGTCGGCTTGAACCGACTCGAGTCCGATGGCTGTTTCCAGGGGCCAATCGACTTGAAAGGTTTTCCCGTCTCGTTCGATAGTGAGTTTGAGTGAATCGTTTTTGGGCAAGTGCGTTTCGAGAAGCAGTATCCAATCGAGCGAACTATGGACTTGATCGTCGAAGATCGATCGGATGGTGTCTCCGGGTTGGATGCTAGAGGATGAGGGCGAGTTGTTTATGGGACTGGAAACAGAGCGGACAATCGCTTGTTTGGAATCGGGTTCCAGATCGATGCGAGTGTTTTTTGCATGAGTCCATTCCGGTTCGATCATTCGCTGAGCGATTCGAACCGCTCGATCGATCGGGATTGCAAAACCGATATTTTGTTCACCTTCGATGACCGCTGAGACGATCCCGATGATTTCTCCTTCCATATTGACCAGTGGGCCGCCTGAGTTTCCTTTGTTGCTGGCTGCATCGAACTGGATGAGTCTCTCGCGGCGATCGTTGACGTAGTTGGACATGACGATGGCATTGGGGCCACCTTCAAAAACCTCTTTCGCGCTGACGATGCCTGCGGTAAAGACCAAGCCACGGCCACCAGGGTTCCCGGCAACAACGATGGGTTCCCCATTGATGACTTCCGACGAACGACCGAGCCGCATTGTTGGTAGTGGTGTATGGACATCGAGGAGTTTTACGATGGCCAAATCCGATTCAGGGTACCTCGAGACGACTTCGAAGCGAGCTTTCTTGGAATCAGAAAACAGCGCAAAGCCTTGAGGTTCAGGCAGCACGTGATTATTCGTTAGAACATAGCCCGATGAGTGGATGATTGTTCCGCTACCCGAGGATATTTGATTGTTTCCGATAGGGGTAAAGAGCCCGATCACCGCCGGCTCGATCCGTTGAATCACTTTCACCAGGGGTGTGATGCGGGGAGAGTTTTCCGGAAGCGTTTCCTGGCAGACCCCAAAGGGGGTTTTCAAGATGCCCAGCAAAACAAAAAGAAGGGCACCGGCGGCAGTGTTTATTTGAGGTTTCATGATGGGTGAACAAGCTACATTTTGCGAGTTGCGTTTGCAATCGAGCAAGCTCGAACTGTCGACAATTTCCGCAAAACGGCTCAGCAAAATGGCTCAAACCGGATATGCTTGGAGGCATGACGATCGAAACCATCCAAGTTCCCAACAACATTCCGCCACCTGCCAGGCAGCTCTCAAGCGTTCTGAAGAACCTGCTGGGGATCCCGACGAGCCACTGCATGTGGCTGATTGAAAACAACTGTGTTGCGGTCAATCACAAGCCATGCCGCAGAAGCAATCTGCAGCTTCAACCGGGGGACTTGATTCAAATTGATCGCATCCCGATGCCGATCGCTCAACCGACGCCCCGCAAGAGCTCAGGCAATCGAGACGCAATCGAGTTTCTTTACGATGACCAAGACCTCTGTGTGGTCGTCAAGCCCTCGAATTTGCTGACTGTACCGACGCAATATCGAGAAGCCCAGACGCTCGTTGGTCGGGTTGAGAGGAGACTCAAGCAGCAGGACAAGAAGGCCAAGGTCTTTTGCGTGCATCGATTGGATCGCGACGTTTCTGGAGTCTTGGTGATGGCTAAGAGCCTTGATATCGCTGAAAAACTCAGAAACCAATTCGCGGATCGCAAACCGGACCGGCAGTACATCGCAATCGTGGCAGGAATCGTCGATGATGACTCGGGAACTGTCCGAAACTACTTAGCCACTGACGAAAATCTGAATCGTTACTCGGTTACGGATCCTGAGCAAGGAGAATTGGCCATCACGCACTATCGGGTACGTCAGCGCTGGCAAGACACAACGCTGGTCGAAGTGAGGCTCGAAACCGGACGTCGGAATCAAATCCGTGTCCATTTAGCTGATTTAGGGCATCCGATCTTGGGCGATCCCAGGTACCGCCGCGATTTGGCGACCCATCGAGCTTGGCCCTATCGCCGCATCGCGCTGCATGCAGAGAGTCTGGGGTTCGTTCATCCAACCGATGGGCAAGCGATGCGATTCGTTGCACCTTGGCCTCAAGAATTTCGGGACTTTCAGCGAAGTGGATCCAAGCCTCGTCAGGGCGGCTTGGCCCACCGCAAAGAGGACAATCAGGAGTGATCGATGAGTTTGCCACCCATGGATTCGACCGCCCAAGGTAAATTGTTAGGCTATTGCACCAATGTGCATGCGGGTACGGATGTCGAATCTATTCTGGCGAATCTTCGCAAATGCGCATTGCCGGTGCGTCAACGTTTGGGGGAGGATCGACTCGGTGTTGGATTGTGGTTTTCTCAATCGGCTGCCAAGGAGTTGCTCCATGGGGATCGCTTGGAGTATTTCCGCGATCAGCTAGAGCACTTGGGGCTCGTTCCTTATACGATCAACGGTTTTCCTCAAGAGGACTTTCATCAGAAGATCGTCAAGCACTGTGTCTATCAGCCTGCTTGGTGGGAACGTTCTCGATTGGATTACACAAGAGATTTGGTTCGTATCCTTGATCGACTTTTACCTCAAGGTATCTCGGGTTCGATATCGACGTTGCCTATTGGTTGGGGTGCGGAGGTCAGTGAGCAACCTGACGGAGAACATAAATGCGCCCAGGCCGCTGCATATTTGCTCCAGCTATCAGAGGAGCTCGATGAACTCCATCAGAACACTGGACGGATGATTCGAATCGCGCTAGAGCCTGAACCTGGCTGCGTTTTTACCGATAACGCATCGCTCAGAGCCTTTTACGAAAGATTCTGGACTCCACCTGCTGTGAGCATCGTTCAGGCAGCAAGGGCTCGAGAGCATTTGACGATCTGTCATGATATTTGCCACTCAGCGGTGATGCTCGAGGATCAGCATCAGGAGGTTTTGAAATCGAGTTCGTTGGGAATCCGCGTGGGAAAGGTCCAGGTCTCCTCGGCCATCGGTGTTCCTTGGAAAAAACTCGATGCATCGGAGCAGCAGCAGGCTTTGTTCCAACTAGCACAATTCGCGGAAGACCGATATCTGCATCAAACGATGGTGATCGATTCCCAGGGCAATCGTCGATTGATCGAAGACTTGCCACTTGTGCTCCATCGCTATCTGGATCGCGAATCGAACGCGGGGGTTGCGTTGGTGAGTGATCAGGAGTGGCGAATCCACTTTCATGTCCCGATCTATATTCCGGCTTGGGGGCACATCGTGTCGACCCAATCTCAGATCTCGGCTTGGTTTGAATTGATCAAGTCACGACCGGAGTTGTTCTATCCCGACTTGGCTTATGAGGTCGAGACTTATGCCTGGGGTGTACTGCCTGCAGAGCTAAAGACATCCACGCTTGATGAAGGTATCGCGCAAGAGATCGCTTGGTTAAAAGAGCAGTTTTAGCGTAGTTCCAGCCAAACCATCATCGATCGGTGAATGACTCGAACCGTTCGGCCAGAAGGTATTTTGGGTGCTAGGATCACTGTCTCGGTACCGTTAGCCTCTAGTAACTGAGGATAAACATCGCCCGGTGCCTGCTTGGATGTGTCTAGAAACAGTCGCCAATTGAGGGATTGAGATTCTTTTGGAAAGACAAACGCTGTGGTGCTACTTGTAGGATTCACCATGATCAGGATATCTCCGAGTTCACCGTGCTGAGCTTGGGAAGCGACTCCGATGGGTTTGGTCAGCCAACATGTGAGTCCCGAGTCGGTTTTGCTCCAGTCCATCGCATAGCCGCGAGGGTCGTACCAAGAGACATCGGCGATACCTCGTGCATCGACCGGTTTTCCGGTGAAGAATCGGGTGCGGTGCAGGGTCGGATGTCGACGTCGCAGGGCAATTAAGGATCGGGTGAAACGCAAGATGTCTTCGGCAGTTTGACCTGTTTGCCAATCGAGCCACGAGACCTCATTGTTTTGGCAATAAGCGTTGTTGTTGCCTTGCTGAGTTCTGCGTCTCTCATCGCCCATAAGCAGCATCGGAACTCCTTGGCTGAGCATCAGCGTAGCGAGAAAGTTTCGGAGTTGCTTAGATCGCTTTCTCTCGATGGCTTTCGTTACCGCAAGTCCTTCGATCCCGTGGTTTTGGCTGTAGTTGTTGTTCTCGCCGTCTCGATTGTTTTCGCCGTTGGCTTGATTGTGTTTGTTTTCGAAGCTGACCAGATCGTTGAGGGTAAAACCATCGTGGCTGGTCACGAAATTGATGCTCGAAATAGGTGAGCGGCCGGCAGCCTCGTAGAGGTCGGACGAACCGCACAGTCGGGTAGCAAACGCACCTAGTTCGTTTGCGTCTCCTCGCCAGAAACGGCGAACATCATCGCGATACCGACCGTTCCATTCGCTCCATCGTTTGCCACCGAAGGAGCCGACTTGATAAGCACCTGCGGCATCCCAAGCCTCGGCGATGAGTTTGGCATCGGCTAGCATGGGATCTTCCGCGATGAGTTCGATCAAAGGAGCATTGGCGATCAGGTTTCCGGTACGATCGCGAGAAAGGATGCTAGCCAGATCGAAACGGAAACCATCAATGTGGTAATTATGGACCCAGTGCCTCAAGCAATGCAGAATCATTTCACGGCAGATCGGATGGTTGCAATTGATGGTGTTGCCGCACCCGCTGTAATTGCTGTAGTGCGCTCCATCGGAATTGAGAATGTAGTAAACGGAGTTTTCGAGACCCTTCATCGAAAGGATCGGACCACGCTCGTTGCCTTCGCAGGTGTGGTTAAAAACCACATCGAGGATGACCTCGATCCCGGCCTTGTGCAGTTCCAGAACCAACGTTTTGAACTCTCGGACTTGCGCACCGGGTTCCTTGCCATACGCATATCCACGATGGGGTGCAAAGAATGCCAAGGGATCATAACCCCAGTAATTTGGATTACTCAGGGGATGGCCGTGAAAGTCCAAGATCGGGAATTCGTTAACCGGCATGAGCTCTACGGCTGTGACCCCAAGCTCTTGGAGATAAGGAATCTTTTCGATCAGCCCAAGATAGGTTCCCGGTTTGGAGACACCGCTTGAAGGGTGTTTGGTGAATCCCGCAAGGTGCATCTCATAAAGGACTGTCTCTTGCCAGGGTCGTTTGAGATGCCGATCCGACTGCCAATCAAATGCATGGTCGATGGCAACGCACTTCGGCGGGCGGATCACCCCGTCACTGGATTTTTGAAAATCCCCAGCCAACGCCGCGCAGTACGGGTCGATCAAGCGAGCGTTGCTATCGAACAAGATTCCGGATTCGGGGCGATAGGGTCCCTGAGCTTGAAAATGATACAGTTGGCCTGCTTGTAAACCCGGTAAGAATTTGCTCCAAACCTCTCCGATTTTGTCAGTGCTCGGATCAAGTTCGATCGATTGCTGAGGCTCCCGATCCTCGATACTCGAATACAGAAGTACCTTGAGGGCCTCGGCCGACCGGCTAAAGACCGTGAAATGAATTCCATCGGTATCGAGCACTGCGCCAAAGGGGGGCTGGTAGGTGTACGAATCTTTCGATCTTCCAGTCCGCTTGAGCATTCCGAGGTTCTATACGAGTTTCTAAGCAAGCCCCGATTCCCGGGTTTCCGAAAGTTGCACCTTGGCATTTTACCCCCGGAGAGCTTGTCAAGGTAATCGGGCTCAACGAAGATACACAGCCGTCGCGGAAGAAACTCCGCAGAAAACTCATAATTTCAGCGTTAATCGTTTGTACTTCAACGGAATTCGAATTCATGAAACGAAATCAATCCCAACTGCTCAAGTTCGCTTTCGGTGGAGCATTGGCCTGCGGTCTTGCATTGCTACCGGGTACGGTGTTCTCGGTTTGCTTAGCACAAGATGCTACTGCAACTGGCAAACCGGTCAGCCCCCAGACCCTAGCGGCGATCCAGGCGATCAAAGCCATGCCCGGCATATCGGTCCAGGAAAAGGATGGCGAAGTCATCGGTGTGGACTTTCGCAAATGCGGCGATGATTGGGTAAAGACATTCCCGCGAGTCTTGGACATACCAACAGTTCAAACCGTTTCGGTAAGTGGACCGGCCGCTACCCACGATCTGATTGTGAGCCTTCAGTCTCTTCCGAATCTCAAAGCCCTCCGGATGGAACAAGCTTCGATTACCGATGAGACGATTGCACAGATTGCCAAGTTTCCGAAGGTCGATGATTTGCTGCTGGATCGATGCGGGATCACCGACGAGTGCCTCAAGAGTTTGGGACAGTCTAAGACGATCAAAAGGATACGAGCGCCCCGCACTAAACTATCCGATGCCGGGTTGGCTTATCTCAAAGACACTATCCAACTCGAACTGCTCGATCTCTCCGATTGCAACCAGATCAGCGATCAGGGACTCTCTCATATCAAGGGTTTGAGCAAACTCAGAAACTTGAGTCTATGGGGACCGCGGATTACAGACGATGGTATGAAGTATCTTTCGGGGATGACCAATATGGTTGCCATCTCGTTCCAAGACTGCGGTGTGACCGATCAGAGTTTTGGGGCACTCTCAGGAATGACCAAACTCAAGGAGTTCGATATCTTCCGAACCCGAGTCGGCAACGACGCGTTGGGAGCCATCGCTGGAGCAAAAGAGATGTCCAAGATGAAGCTCCGAGATTGTGCGATCACGACCAAGGGGATCGTCGAGCATATCACGAAGTTCCCAAATCTCACGGCATTGGATCTAAGCGAAACGACCATCAAAGATGCAGCCTTAGTTGAGATCGGAAAACTCAATAAGCTTGAAGACCTGAACCTTTGGCACACCCGAGTTACCGATTCAGGTCTGGCCTCGTTGACTTCGAGCAAGCTCAAGCGATTGAACTTGGACGACACCAATATTGGTGACGGAGCGATCGAGCACTTGGCCAAAATCGAGTCGCTTGAGTTCCTGCACATCGGCAAGACTGCTGTCACCGATGACAAGATAGGGGAGCTAGCGAAACTAAAGAATCTGAAGGATTTGATTTTGACCAATACTACGTTGAGCAAGAAGGCTGTGGCGAGTTTGCAGGAAAAACTGCCTAAGACCAATATCAAGTATTAGATAACCTCTGTTGACACCGCCGGTGGGATTCTAGTAATGGATTTGTGGTATTGACGATCCACAAATCAAGCTCTATCGGCGGTCGGGGTTTTGCGGGAAGACTCGACCGGCCTTCCTCCTGGGTTGGAGCAGCATATACCGCCGACTTGGCAGTTACTGGGTCAATTGCCTGTCAGTGGTGCTTCACGGTAGAGCTTAAGACTGTGCGTCGGGGAATCCGCCAAGGTTCCCCGACGCCAGGGACCACCAGCAAGAAGGCCGGCGAAAAAACGCTGGCCTTCTTCGTTTTCTGAATCGCTAATAGGCAAAAAGAGAAACGGCAAAAAAATGCGATGGCAAAAAAATGAGAAGGCAGAAAAATGCGATGGCAAAAAAATGAGATGGCAGAAAAATGGGGTTAGAGCAGTGGGCGTGGGGAAATTGCTGGACTGATCGATGATTCTTTGTTGTGTTAAAAAATGATGAAGAGACGACATGGATTGAGTTTGAACCTGCCATGGTAAACTGTAAGGTGATTGGAAAACAGTTTTCCAACCCTTGTCGCAAACTAAGGAGTTTCGCTTATGCTCGGACCTGCCGCTTTTTGGTTGCTCGATCCAATTGTTCACCTTGCGGGTGTCCCATTCCTGTTGTTCTATTCGACTTTGGTTACTGCGGCTCTGGTGGCCATTTGGGTTTTGCTCGAGCGGACGCGACGATCCGATTTGCCGAATTTGAGGATCCCCGATCAACTCGATCCTTATAAGATCGCTTATCTACGAGGGGGCGATTCGGAAGTGATTCGAACAGCCATGGTCGAGCTAGTCGAGCAAGGTTGGATCGTGCAAGATCCAACGCAAAAGGTTTCAGCCACGAAGCCGATTCAGTGGAAGACGGATCTGCAAGGAAAGTCGACGGAGAGTTTCGAGCCATTGCAACGAATCTTGCTTGAGAATTTCCAAGTCGCTCGCACAGGCGATACTGTTTTTCAATCGTCGGTTCAAAAAAAGGTTCAGGCTATTACCGACACCTTTCGCAAGTGGGTCACAGACGAGGAACTTTGGACAGTGAGGGACAAGGACAAGAATCCGATGGTGCCTCGTGCGATTTGGTCGTCGTTCTTATTGGTCGAGGGACTTGGAGTTTATAAGCTTCTCCATGCAATGTCAGAGCATCGAAGCAATGTCGGATTCCTAGCCTTTGGTCTCTTGATTACCCCAGCGTTGTTCTTCATCGTCACCCGTCGCAAGCGGTTGAGCAATCGGGGTGAGCGGTTCTTGCAGGACATTCAAACCGCCTATAAGTCACTGCGCAGTTTGAAGTTTGCAACACCGGTAATGCGTACCACTTCTAGTGAATCCACGCTGGACCGCATCGAGTATCCTGCAAGCGGCATGTCGATGCCGCTACTTGCGATGGGCATCTTTGGAATCGCAGCACTGGAAGGAACCGTATTGGATCCGCTGTACAACTCTTACCGCAAGTCTGCGGTAAACGCTTCGGGTTGCAGTGCTGGGGGATGTGGAGGTGGTTGCGGAGGTGGTAGTAGCTGCGGTGGTGGATCGAGTTGTGGTGGTAGTAGTTGCGGCGGTGGCGGATGTGGTGGTTGCGGTGGCGGTGATTGATTCTTGGAACTTCCGTATTGCGAGAGTGTTGAATGAATTGGTCCAAACTACCGCACATGGGTGTGGGTATCGGTTATCGAGAACCTTTTTTGTCTGAGTTGTTCAACTGCCGTAGTAAGATTGATTTTCTTGAGATCACCGCCGACCACTATTTCGAACCGATCGATTCAAAGGCCGCCGAGTTGGAACTGCTCGCACGTAATTTTCCTTTGATTCCTCATGGGCTTGCCATGTCGCTTGGGAGTGCCGAAGGTCTCGATGCTGGTTATCTCAAAATGTACGCCCATTTGGTCAACCAGTTGAAGCCCGCTTGGTGCAGCGAACATATCTCGTTTACGCGTGCTGGAGGCATCGATATCGGACACTTGACCCCTTTGCCCAAAACCGATGCGGTACTATCCGTACTGCATGACAATATCGCTCGATTGCAAGATACAATTCAAACGCCGCTGATCCTTGAAAACATCACCGATACGATCCGCTATCCAAAGGAGCAATACGATGGTGCGGATTTTTTGTGCAAGCTCTGCGAGCACAACGAGATTGGACTACTTTTGGATGTAACGAATCTTTTTATCAATTCACAAAACCATCGATTTGATCCGGTGGAATTCTTGCATCGATTGCCCGCAGATCGGATTGTCCAGTTGCACTTTGTCGGCGGTTATATCGAGGATGGCATCTGGGTCGATAGCCACAGCAAAGAGACTCAAAGCGAAATATGGGAGTTACTCGAGCAAGTTGTCCGATTCGCACCCGTCAAAGGAATGATCCTTGAACGCGACGAAAATATCCCGAACCTAAATGAGCTGATACCCGAGCTAGAGCATGCCAAGTCCATCGTCCAGCGAGTCCGAAAAGCGCAGAGAGCTTGAGCAACTTCAAGTTGCTTTGGCCACTCGATTGGTACACCCTGAGCAATTGGCCGAGTGTCTTGACTTTGATCCAAAAGAGTTGGATCGGGCCGCTGAGACGTTGATTCGCAAGCGACTCTCGCAGACCCGCTCGCTACTTGCCGAGAGCGTGAAGTTCATCGGGAAAGATTACCGCCGATTGTTTCGAGAATATTCCAGATCGCACCATTTTGATGGCCACCGAGCGATTCTTCTAGATGCCGTCCACTTTGCCGACTGGATGCTAGCTCGTGTGAACAACCAGACCGATCCGAGTACGCGGAAACTCGTAGACTCGTTGCGATGGGAACAGGAACTGTGCCGATTAAAACTGAGTCGTTTCCGAGTGCGGCTGATTAGAACTTCGCAAGGTCGCTACCTTTTGGTTAGAATCGGTAAATCCCTAAGGATATGGGGTCTATAACCGCTGATAAGCAGCCTAGGAGTCTTTGAGCAGATCACTGGTTGAGCACAGGGATTTGCGTTCATGAGTGTTCATCAGCGGTTCTAAAAAACCAACCACTGATGGACACTGATAAACGCTGATAAACAGCCTAGGTGTCTTTGAGTAGATGGCTGGTTGGAGCACAGAGATTAGCGTTCATGAGTGTTCATCAGCGGTTCTAAAAAACCAACCACTGATGGACACTGATAGACGCTGATAAGCAGCCTAGGTGTCTTTGAGTAGATGGCTGGTTGGAGCACAGAGATTAGCGTTCATGAGTGTTCATCAGCGGTTCTAGAAGCCCAACCACTGATGGACACTGATAAACGCTGATAAGCAGCCTGGGTGTCTTTGAGTAGATGGCTGGTTGGAGCACAGAGATTAGCGTTCATGAGTGTTCATCAGCGGTTCTAAAAAACCAACCGCTGATGGACACTGATAGACGCTGATAAACAGCCTAGGTGTCTTTGAGTAGATGGCTGGTGGAAGCACAGGGATTAGCGTTCATGAGTGTTCATCAGCGGTTCTAAAAAACCAACCGCTGATGGACACTGATAAGCGCTGATAAGCAGCCTGCGAGTCTTTGAGTAGATGGCTGGTTGGAGCACAGGGATTAGCGTTCATGAGTGTTCATCAGCGGTTCTAGAAGCCCAACCACTGATGGACACTGATAAACGCTGATAAGCAGCCTGGGTGTCTTTGAGTAGATGGCTGGTTGGAGCACAGAGATTAGCGTTCATGAGTGTTCATCAGCGGTTCTAAAAAACCAACCGCTGATGGACACTGATAGACGCTGATAAACAGCCTAGGTGTCTTTGAGTAGATGGCTGGTTGGAGCACAGAGATTAGCGTTCATGAGTGTTCATCAGCGGTTCTAGAAAACCAACCACTGATGGACACTGATACGCGCTGATAAACAGCCTAGGTGTCTTTGAGCAGATGGATGGTGGAAGCACAGGGATTAGCGTTCATGAGTGTTCATCAGCGGTTCTAAAAAACCAACCACTGATGGACACTGATAAACGCTGATAAACAGCCTAGGTGTCTTTGAGTAGATGGCTGGTTGGAGCACAGAGATTAGCGTTCATGAGTGTTCATCAGCGGTTCTAGAAAACCAACCACTGATGGACACTGATAGACGCTGATAAACAGCCTGGGTGTCTTTGAGTAGATCGCTGGTTGGAGCATAGGTATTAGCGTTCATGAGTGTTCATCAGCGATTCTAGAAAACCAACCGCTGATGGACACTGATAGACGCTGATAAACAGCCTAGGTGTCTTTGAGTAGATGGCTGGTTGGAGCACAGAGATTAGCGTTCATGAGTGTTCATCAGCGGTTCTAGAAAACCAACCACTGATGGACACTGATACGCGCTGATAAACAGCCTAGGTGTCTTTGAGGAGATGGATGGTGGAAGCACAGGGATTAGCGTTCATGAGTGTTCATCAGCGGTTCTAAAAAACCAACCACTGATGGACACTGATAAGCGCTGATAAGCAGCCTGCGAGTCTTTGAGTAGATGGCTGGTTGGAGCACAGGGATTAGCGTTCATGAGTGTTCATCAGCGGTTCCAAAAAAACAACCGCTGATGGACACTCATACGCGCTGATAAGCAGCCTGGGTGTCTTTGAGTACATCGCTGGTTGGAGCACAGAGATTAGCGTTCATGAGTGTTCATCAGCGGTTCCAAAAAAACAACCGCTGATGGACACTCATACGCGCTGATAAGCAGCCTAGGAGTCTTTGAGCAGATCGCTGGTTGGAGCACAGGGATTAGCGTTCATGAGTGTTCATCAGCGGTTCTAAAAAACCAACCACTGATGGACACTGATAAACGCTGATAAGCAGCCTGGGTGTCTTTGAGTAGATCGCTGGTTGGAGCACAGGGATTAGCGTCCATGAGTGTTCATCAGCGGTTCCAAAAAAACAACCGCTGATGGACACTCATACACGCTGATAAACAGCCTGGGTGTCTTTGAGTAGATCGCTGGTTGGAGCACAGGGATTAGCGTTCATGAGTGTTCATCAGTGGTTCAAAAACCGGACCGCTGATTGGCACCTGTCTTTCTAAGTGGTTTTGGCATCATTCGAAAGGCGAACCAGCATATCGCAGCCAGTCCGATGATCGTCGTTACGATCGAACCCATCGAGAGCTTGGACTGTTGCTTCTTTTCATCATCGAGCGATGGACCTTGGGACAACTCCCAGTGATCCACGACCATCATCGGAGCTTGCTGGTAACCGGTGTCTTGCGTTGCGGCCGAGACCTGGGGTGTACGAAATCGCCAAACGCGATAAGCGTATCCCATGACATCCACCCGTATCTTGGTCGACCAAGCGATCGTGGAGGACGTATCTAGATCGGTGGTTGCCTCAAGCGACTGACCCTGGGCACCCAATGTCGTCGGGTCGGCAAGGATCCAGCTTGGCAATCCTGCTGCGACCAAAGTGATGGGAAACTCTCGCTCATAACTGATCGGTTCGAAATCCTTGCCGTACTTGACTTCAATGCGACTCGGTCCGATATCCGCAACTCCATCGAGCTGGTAATAATGGTTACTGCCCAACCATGATTGATGCTGTGGACTGCGAACATCAACGCGTTGGATACGTCGAACTTGAACTCTGGCTCTGACACTCTCGCCGACCGTTCGTTTGAGCGAACCGTCGTCCTTCTTAGCCGTTTTCATTGCTTCTGTTCCCCGTATCCAGTGCATCACATTCATACTCTCGCTCAAAACGGCAGAATTCTGACTTGGATTATTCTTTCCTTGCGAACTATCGGAACGAGCGATAAGCGTATAGAAAGCTCTCGCTTCCTTGTTGCTTATAGATTGACCATGCATGCTTTCCAGCGCATCTAATTGCGATAAATCCCAGCCGCTTTCGAGCAACTGAGAATGGCCATGACTCAGATTAGGATTCAACTCCGCAATGGAGATAGGTGTCTTGGTGTTATCCAAGGCCATTTGCCAAGCTACCCTCGATGCCAATACGATGCTTGGTAAATTCCTGGAGGTTGAATCGTGCGATGGCGTTCTTTCGGAAATTGGTGCAAGACCGAGACCTGAGATGAGTACAGGTTGACGGATCTGAGGTTGCTTTTTCCAAAGAACTGGAATGTCTTTAACGAGAACCGTTGAAGGCTTCAAGGAATTCGCATCTCCTGCGATCTCCACTTTCAAAGCGTAGACCTCTGGCCAATCGAGTCCAGGTAAAAGTTGCGGATCAACTTTGCAAGCGATCCAGCTTACAACATATCCGGGCCAACTACTCAGTATAGGCTCATAGGCTCCTGGCACCTTGCCAAGCATGGCGCTGTTGCCACCTGCTACAACCGTATCGACTTCGTTTTGGAACTTGACCAAGTTCGACAAGCTTGCCAATACCTTTGGATCTTCGACCAATGCTTGGGGTGCTGGTATTGTCGCATCGATCGCAGGAAACTCACCCAAGTACTTCGAGATCGATTGCTGCACCAAGTCCAAGGGGGCTTGGCGATCCACAGGGGGTGTCCACACAAGCCGGTTGCGGCTCGCAGAGAGGCCTTTGGCAACCGCCATGCTTCGAGAAAGTCGCTCTTCAGGGGGGCTTGTTGCATCGGCCAAGACAACCGATGTGGCGATCAGTACGGGTGCGATCTCTCCTCCTCTCTTTGATGCATAGGCCCGTTTTTTGGCAATCAGTCCAGCCACTTGCACCGTATCGCCTTGCTTGAGTTGTCCGTTGGGCTTCACCGAGTCGGGGATGTAGATATTGATCGGTTGATCGCTAAGGTCGTCGGGTCGAAGCCAAATGACCGAGTAACTCAACTTGCGCGAGTTTTCTAACTCGATACTGCTAGGTTGATCGATCAAGCCCACGGTGCCTTGCACTCGATAACATCGACCTCGTAACGTTTCGGTCTGCGATAGTAGTTGGGGGATCGCGATCGAAGGAACAGCATCGATCAAGATTGATTCGTCGAAGTATTTACCGAGCTGTGAACCGCGATCGAGCAGACGCGCAAGACTGAGCCGTTCGGTGGTTCTCCAGGGTGTGTTGTCCGATAGGTCAGAAAGTAGGCTGCGATCAAGAGCCAGTCGGAGGCTTCGAAGGAGTTGCTCAGGAACTTGATCCAGGTCACCTTTAGAAATTGCTGTGGTAGAGTTTTCGAGGGCGACTCGAAGTGCCTCGAGATTCCCGTGCTCGGGCGATTGAATATCGGTCAGGTCGACCCAACGCGAGAGCGTGGCTTTTGAAGCTTCAAGCCAACTGTCGATCGAGTCGGCAGAGTTCGGGTCACTGGTTGTGTTCGTTTTGGAGCGATCTAGGATTCCGAAGAGTTGTTCGACGAGTTTGGCTTTGGCGTTGGGCAAAAGGTTTCGCATGACTTGCTCGAAGACTTGCGAGCCCAAGTCGACCGTTGGATCGATAGCAGATAACCCTAGATATTCGACTTGAAGGTCTGTGTCCGAAGGATCCTCGGTAGAAGGGATCGAGTTGTCCGTCTCGGTGGACTTTAACGCATCGACTGGCAGGAGACCGACTGCCCCGGCGACCTTGGCGACTTTCTTGGAATCGGAGACTTGCTGGATCATCATCATGACCAGCAACAGCAAGACAACGAGCGAAATCAACCGTCTTGGGCCGGTATTGCTCTGGAGGGCCGACTGGTGGATCCGGCGTTGACCGTCCAAGGAATACCATCTTTCACGGCGTTTAGGAGCCATACGAATCTGTCCTGCAACTGGAAATTTGAGGGCAAGGAGTTTTCGCCTGGGACGTTCTATCCTGCGGGAAGAGCGTTATAATGCCCTGTCTACTTTTCCTCATTGTACCCGCGTTTGTCAAACGAGCGATCTATGCTTCCAAGTTGCAATCGGCAGCCTTTTGGATTGGTAACTCCTAAAACCGCGATCTGGCTCCGGCGTTGTATCCTTAGTGGATTAGGGATCATGGTCTCGACGAGCCCAAGTCTACCGACGCGTGCCGATGAGCCCGCTGCGAAATTCTTGCAGAGTCTCAAGGATTCCGGCTACTACGATGAGGCCTTGAAGTACCTCGAAATCAGTGCGCAGCGCAATCGTTTGCCCGAATCGCTCAAGGCGGATCTTGGGCTAGAAAAGATCATGCTCCTGCAATTGTCGTTGGCGGATGTTCGAACGTCGAAGGATCTCGACGAAAAGCTTGCTCAGGTCGAACAAGGTTTTAAGGATTTTTTAAGCAACTCTCCGACGCATCCTCGAAGAGGCGAGACACTCTTGAAACTCGCAGATCTGTATCTCAATCGAGGCACCAAATTCATCGACGATGCCAAGGAGAACGACGCTAAGCCCGAGACGGCCAGCAAAGCCAAAGAACTCCGAGAAAAAGCACGCCCTTCGTTGCAACAAGCCTTCGACACTTTCGCAACCACCATCGATACCTTGAGGCCAACGCTTGAGCAAATGCAGGGAGCCAACGTCAAACCTAATGAAACAGACCGTTTAGCTCTCAGAGAAAAACTTCAAAAGGAGTATCGACAAGCTCAGATCCTCCAAGCCATCACTTCGAAGCTCATCGCTGAGACTTATGATGCCAACACTCCAGAATGGAAACAGCGGCTCGAGGAAGCCGACAAGAAGCTCAACGACGTATCCGAGAAGAGCACCGGTGCAAAGAATGCCGGAGCCAAGTACTTGAGCTTGCTCAACCGAGGACGGGTGCAGGCTCTGCTCGGTCAAATCGACGGTGCACGAGAGACCTTTAAGCGAGTTGCTGAAAACGAAGAGGCAGGGATCTTCCGAACCTGGAGAGTTCAAGCCATGGCCGAAATGGTGCGACTCGATAGCTTGCCTGCTTCGGGCAAATATGAAGCGGCAGTGATGGCCGGTGAAGAGCAGCTCAAGATGGCCGATTATCGCGAACGAGAAAAGCCCGAGTGGCAAGAACTCACGCTGGCTGTTGCCCAAGCCCGCTTGGCTTGGATCAACACCTTGGACTCCAAAACCGATGATGCGAAAATTCGCAATATACGCCGCGAGGCTCGCGAAGACTTGCAACTCTTGGCCAAAAAGAATGGTCCCATCGCCAATCAAGCTCGCGGTTACCTGAAAGATCTAGGAATCGAAGCAAAGGCCAATGAGGATACCAAGCTTCCTGAGGTGAAGAATTTTGCAGAAGCGATGAAGGCGGCTCGCTCACGGCTCGATCGAGCCGAAGAGGGTGATGCCACCATCAAGCTCTTAGAAAAACAACTCGCCGGTGCCCCCGAGGCAGATCGTAAGGGGATCGAGGATCAAGTCGCTCTGGTGGGTTCGGATGCCAAGCGAGATCGCCAGCAAGCCATCGAGCTCAACGACATGGCCTTGCGACTGTATCGAGACGACGACTCCCGCGAGGATTTAGCCCAAGTTCGATTCCTTCAAGCTTACCTGAACTTACGCCTTGAAAACTATTGGGAAGCCTTGGCGATTTCCGAAGTCCTTCTCAAAAGCGGCAAGGGAACCGAGACAGCACAAAAGGCCGGTTCGTTTGCCCTGATGTCTCTCGGACAAATCATTGAGAGCTCACCCGATGATCGCAAAGGGACGCTCATTGCGAGCCTCGAAAGGCTAGCCAACACGCTCAGCGAATCGGCTCCAGGGTCGTCGGAGAGCGAGCAAGCGGTCGATATCCTCGTGAATTTAGCTCTGCGCGAAAAAGACTACGACAAGGCTGAGAAGTACCTTCAAAGCAAGAAGTCGGCTGGGGGAGATAAAGCGTTCTTGTTGGGGCGGATTCTATGGGCCGAGTATCGCAAGGCGATCTATGCGCATCGTCAGGCCAAGACCGAGCCGACAGCGGCTGACGAGGCTTTGAAACAGCGAGCCGAAAAGCTTCTTTCGGACGCATGGAATAATTTGAATCTAGAAAGCAGTACTTCTGGGGTTCTCGAGGGAACCAACGACTTGGTTGGTTTATACCTTCAGGGAGGCAGGCTCGATGATGCCTTAAAGATTCTCAACGAACCGACCAAGGGGGCTCTAGCAGTCATGAAAGCGATGCCCGATGCACCTTTGAGCGCCCAACTCGACTCCTATCGCCTCAATCTACAAGCCATGGTTCAATCGGCAGGCCAAGGTCGAGCGGATCTAAGTGCCGAGCAGATCGACCAAGCGATCACTACGATGAAGGGATTGTGCGATAAATCTGGCGACACGACCATGCTTCCAAAGGCACTCCAAAACTTGGCAGCGGAGTTGCAAGGTCAGCTTGAATCCAACAAGAACGCCGAGCAGCAGGCCAAGCTTGCAAGTTGCTTCAAGATCCTGATCGATCAGCTTACGGGCGTCAGCAGCGACCCTGCAGTGATTGAGTCGGCAGGTGCGGCGATGATCGTGTTGGCGACCAATTTAGAAAAGGTTCCTGCGCTTGCGGCTAGGGCACCCGAAATGATGGCTACTGCGGAGAAGGCTTTTACCAAACTTTCGACGTTGTCCCCAGCAGAGTTGGAGAAGATCAAGCGCAAGCCGGAGGAGATCGCATTGAAATTGGCTTTGACGAAGCGTGGGGCTAAGAAGTTTGAGGAGGCCAACAAGCTCTTCATCGAGGCCTTGCAAAAGAACCAAAACAACATCACCGTACAGATGGAAGCCGCAAGGAATCTGCAGCAGTGGTCGGGGGGCAAGGACATTGAAAAGCTCAAATCAGCGATGCTTGGGGCAGAGCCTTTGCCCAACAAGAAGAAGCTCATTTGGGGTTGGGGGCAGATCGCACAGGTGACAGCTAGATATCCAAATTTTCAAAAGGAGTTCTTTGAATCGCGGATCAACATCGCTCGTTGCCGAGGTTTAATTGGAGATGCCAGCGCGGGTGCTGATAAGCAAAAGCTTTACGAAGCGGGCATTGCCGACATCTCGCAGACTTATTCGAGATTCCCCGAGCTTGGGGGTCCTGAAAGCAGAAACGAATTCGATCGCTTGCTTCGCGAACTACAGCAAAAAGCGAACAAGCCTACAACCGGTCTGGCAGGGCTTCCCAAGATCGAAAGCGACACGCCAAGCGACAAGCCTAACCCGGACAAGTAATCCGTCTAAATGTAAACGACCTTACCACAGAATCTTTTCCCTTTTTAAAATCCTATCTCAATGATGATCTATCGATTCAGAATGTTGGTTGCGATCGCAACGACCTCCTTGTGTTTGTTAGGAACCAGGTCGACAGAGGCGCAGGATCGCGATCGCGTGTTTCCGGTCAAGGGAGCAGCCGTCACGGGCAAAATTGTCGAAAAGAATCGAGATCGGGTTGTGATCGAGGTACGAGGTAACAATCAGAATTTCCCCTCGAATGAGATACTTAGACTGCTCTACGAAGGGGAGCCACCGACACTCTCTCGAACCAAGGACTTAGTTGCGCAGAGTCAGTACGAGCAGGCCATCGAGGAGTTCAAGAAGATCGATGCTGCATCGTTACCTTCGGAGGACATGAAGCAGGATTACCAATTCCTAAGGGGCTACATCGCTGGAACCATGGCGATGAAGGGAAAAGGGGATCCGAAGAACGCACTGACACTCCTTACCAATTGGGTCAAAGACAACCCGCAGTCGTATCAGTTCTATCAGGTTGCTGAGTTGATGGGTGATTTGGCGGTTGCTTCGGGAGCAGCAGATCAAGCTGCTAAGTATTACGGTGGGCTAGCCGCGGCACCCTTTCCTGAGCTCAAGACCAAAGGGAGTTTTCTGCAAGGCAAGGCGATGATGGCTTCCAAGCAGAACGCGGATGCCAAGGGGAAGTTTCAGGCGGTTCTTGAGGCTAAGCTTTCCGACCCCGTCTCTTTGAAATATCAAAAGATGGCTCGGATTGGAATCATCCAGTGCGATGCATTAGAGGGGAAGGCCAACGAAGCTATTGGCGAGCTTGAGAAAATGGTCGACGAGGGAGATTCGACCGATGGGGAGTTGTTTGCGGAGTTGTTCAATACTTTGGGCTCACTCTTTGCAGCAGCCGGACGCAACGAAGAGGCTGTCTTGTCCTACCTCAAGACCGATCAGCTTTATGGAGCTCAGAGTGAGCCTCATGCCGAGTCGTTGTATCGGCTGACGCAATTGTGGACCAAGATGGGCTCGACGCAGAAAGCCGCCGATGCCAAGCAGAAACTCGAGAAGCTTTACCCCACGTCGCCTTGGGTTCGGAAGTGATCGGCTCGAACAAAAAACAGCTTTCTTTCCAGGTTGAATTTACCCCTTCGAGCCAAGTATCGGCTAGAATACTCCCCACTAAAGAGGCGATCCTGGCTTGGCTCCAGTAACGAGAACATCCACTTTTCCATTTCCTTTCGGAGTTATTATGCAGTCCCGATTTCGCTCGTCGCCAACGCAATTGCTGGCCAGCACTTCTAGGGTTTTGACCTTCTCACTAGCTTCTCTTTGGACTTCGAGCTTTGCGATTGCTCAGGATGCCGCTCCGGAGGTGGCCGAGACTGCCTCGAAGAAGAATTTCCTCGAGCAATACTGGGTCAGCTTGGGCCCAATGTACTTCATCGTCTTTTTGCTCATGTCGATTATCTTGGTGGCCCTTGTTGTTCGGGCTATTCTGGCCGTTCAAAAAGCGAACTTTGTTCCACAGGATTTGGTTCAAGGGATCGAGACGAATTTGGAGGCAAACAACCCGCAGGCTGCAGCGGAATTGGTGAAGGCAGACGAGAGTTTCTTAGGCAATCTGTTAAATGCAGGACTCGGGCAACTCACTAAAGGCAAGGATGCAGTTCTTGAAGCCATGCAGGTCGCAGGTGATGCCGAGACGATGAAGGTCGAGCATTTGATCGGGTACATCGCACTGATTGGAAATATCGCACCGATGGTTGGTTTGCTTGGGACCGTTCAGGGGATGGTCACATCCTTCGGAAAAATTGCAACCAGTTCACAAACGCCTAAGCCGAGTGTGCTTGCTGTCGGTATCGAGCAAGCCCTCTACACCACACTTGTGGGGCTTTACTTGGCTATTCCAGCGATCGTGATCTACAACATTTTGCGCAATATCGTTCAAAAGCAGATCCAAGCCGCGGGTACCAAGAGCGAAGAACTCATCGAGAAGTTTCAAGAAGCGGCTAAGTAATGGCTCTTAAACCTAAATTCGATGCGAAGGCTGCCGAGGGCGATATGACCTCGATGATCGATATGGTTTTTCAGTTGATCATCTTTTTCATGGTACTGATTAACTTTTCCCAAGACGATCAAAACCAGGCGATCAAGTTGCCATCGAGCGAGTTGGCGAAACCAGCCGATGCTCCTTTGGAAAACCCAATCGTTTTGAATTTGGCTTTCAACGGAAAGGTCTATATCGGTCCAGAGACCGCGACCATCGCAGGCTTACGGCCACTTTTGGAAACTGAGGCCAAGGTTCTCAATGCCAGCGGCAAGAGTGCTAAGGATGCAAACGTAATCATTCGCGCCGATGGAAACACCGCAGGTGGGATGGTTCAGGAGCTAATCAAAAAGTGCCAGGAATCTGGTTACGAAAAATTTGCTCTTCGTGCGAAAGAGGAGATCGGTCAGTAATACCATGAAATTCAAGTCGCGAAGCAACGAAAAAGTCGAGATGCAACTCACGTCGATGATCGATATCATCTTTTTGTTGCTGATCTTCTTCGTGATGACCTTTAAGATCGCCGCTCAGGAGGGGGATTTCAATATCCGCATGCCCATTGGTGGTGGCTCAGGTGCTGCCGATACGACCAATCTTCCGATCAAACTTAGGCTCCGATCCAACACCGACGGCGAGCTTGTAGACATCGTTGTTGACGATAGCCGTTCGTTTGGAAACGACTTTGGAAAGTTAAGAGCTTTTATTCTGCAGCAGACCGGAGGCAATGCGCCTCCGAATCCAGAGGATGGCCCCGAGGTTGAACTCGATTTGGATTACAACCTTCGCTATTCGCACGTGATCTCGGCTATTTCTGCCGTAACAGGACAACGCCAAGGAGATGAGATTAAGCGATTGGTGGAGCGAATCAAGTTCGCCCCACCCCGAAAGCCACAGTAGACGCACGTCGTAAGCTCATTCGGCAGAGGCACCAAAAGCCTCTAGTTTGGTTGGAGTCCCACCAACTTCAAGCTTGGCCAAAACTTCCATGCTGTAGATCGATACGATCCAGATCGCACCTTCGCCGGGCATCGAGATACAAGCTGTCCGGCGATCTGGAAGCAGCGCAATATCATGCATTCCCGAGTGGTTGGCAATTTTGCTAGCTCCAATCGCTAGTTGTTTGTGAAGCTTAGCATCATCGAATCGACCATCACCGTTGGGATCCAATTCCACTGAGGAAAGTTTTTCCTGGTTTTCCGAGCCCCGCCGATGATGCACGATCCAAGCATAGTGTTTGTCATTGCCTGCGCGAAAAGCGACGGGAGTTGCAAGCGCTAGCCCCTCAGTCGCATCGATAACCAAGGAGTCAAGTTTAAGACTCGGGTTGCGAGAATCGATCATGCCAAGTTTCGAATTCGGACCTGTGCCGTAGGTGAACAAGACGTAGTTTGAATGGGTTTCAAAAGCTCCGGTGCGATAGGACTTTCCGGATTCTGTATCTTTACCCAGATCGATATGTTCGACCGCAGGAACTTGACCAGGTTTCCATTTACCGACATCGAGCCAGTCAATTCCGTCGCTCGGTGCAAAGAACACTCGGTTTGCGATCGAGGCAGCTCCATGAAGTCCACCGCTGTGCGTTTTAAAACTCTGGATGTTGCCGGATGATTCTTCGGAAATCGATACCACGTCGATTCTCCCAGCATCGTCTCCTTCACGGTCGGGCCAGGTTGCAAAGCAGTAGCGATCATCGACGGATGCAAGCGTGATGTGCGAACCGCCTCCAGCGAAGAACTTACTGACAAACGGACTGGATGCATCGGATAAGGATGCCGCTAGGATCGTGAAGCCTTGTTTGGAGTCATTGGCTAGAAAGATGCGTTTGCCGATGCGATACACGTGCGCGGGGTTTCCCTGCTGAGTATCGAGTTGGCTTGCCGCAATTGCCGGAGGATTGTCGTAATGAGCGTGGTAATGATCCCCATGCTCCTCGAGCGTGACTCCGGAATCCACAGCAATCCAACCGCTTGAGAAAGCTCCGTGATCATCGTCGCGGACGCCGACGACCAGGGATCTTCCGAGTCGTTGCATTTGGGAGAATTGCTGATGCTCTGGATCGAGCAAAGGGGCATTGGCGATGGCTTGTGGTTTGGCAGACCAATCGGTATTGGATCGTTCTAGATCGGCCCAGCGGAGCGATTGGCTTTGGTTATCCTGCCAGACCAAACGAGCGATCTTCCGAGGTGGTGCTTCTTTGGCGACTGACTGCCCAAATCCGTTCTGAAGTTGTGTAAAAGCGACTAGAGTTGCAAACCAGGCAAGTGTGTATATCGGTTTGAGAAAGGAATACTTCATGATAGAAAAAACCTCTTGTAGATAGGGTCGGTTACTTAGTCTTCCAAGGAGACGGCGACTTCGCCGCCGGTGGCCGAGAACGTATTGCGATAGGCGAGTTCTTGGACATTGTTGGAGATGAATCGCACGGAACCGTCGGCGAAACCCAACTGGACGCCACTACCATGTAGAGAACGAGCCGCATAGAAACCGCGTCCGTGGAATCCGATGTCAGGAATGATATGGTTGGGGGTTAAGTAACCGTTGATGGTCGTAGCATGAGGCACACCTCGGATCCAGCTTTCACCGCGATTGCCTCGGTAGGAATTGACAATCCCCGGAAACATGGCCGAGAGGTTTGGGTTGGTGATGACGCTGCCACCGAACAAAAATCCGCGACCGGCATTGTTAGAAGTGGTTCCAGCCCAGTTACCGATTCGACGTATAGGTTGTCGTGGGGGCATGTCATTGCTGAATTGTTTATCGCCGAGGATTGTTTCGGCGATGATGACGGTATTGCTCGTTCCATCGGTGCATTTGGCAAGTTTCGCAAATGCCCCTGTCCAGAACATGCCATCGGTCTCAAAGCGATCGTCGTAGTTAAGATCGCGACCGCTACCGATGCTGACCATGTAGTTAAGGCCAGCGGAGACCCCAGCGCTGTTATCGGAGTAGGTGGTTGGAAATAGTGGCAGCTCCGAATCGCTTGGGCATAGAAAGGTTGGAATCGGCTGCGAGACCAAAGGAGCTAGTGCGATATCAAACCGTGCAGCGAACACAGGCCCGAGCAGCAATGCTCTGGAGTAGTCGATTCGTTGGCTCAAACTGGCTTGCTCGATATGCGGCAAAATGCGGGCTTGGGCCGAGTAAGTGCTACTACCGAGGAGACCTGGAAAGCGTTTGAAGGCTGATTCGTAGTTCAGGACCGCAAGACTGATCTGTTTCACGTTGTTTGAGCAAGACATGCGTCGGGCCGCCTCGCGGGCAGCTTGGACTGCCGGTAGCAGTAATCCGACGAGGATTCCGATGATGGCTATGACGACAAGCAGTTCGACCAAAGTAAAACCACGGCGCTTTTTGGACATATTTAGCTCCCGAAAAAAGGAAAAAAACGCCCCGGCCCAAGCCAGAGCAACGTCGCAAATAATACGCAGATGCAAACCAATTGCAAGAATAAAAATTGTTCAGGTTTTGTTTTTTGGCGCGCCGAGCTGATTGTCTTGAGGAATAAAACCTGGCCTTTCGCATCGTCACAGGAATCGAAACGCTCAGGAATCGTGCTTAAGACTTGAACCCTTGTCGGAGCCGGATGAGCTTTAGGGGATTGTCAGAATCAAGGATTCTCGGCAGGATCGATCGGCAATTGGGATTCCCATGTCTCCCAGTGACTTGGCCCCAACTCCATCTCTTCAGGAGTCAGCAGACAGCCTTCGAGTCGTGACAACAGAACAACCTGATCCATATCGACTCCGATGAAGACGAGTTCTTGTCGGCGATCTCCCCAAGGCTCTTGCATACTTTCAAGGATCGACTTTCGATCATGAGGATCTTCGGGCCAATCGTCTTGGTCGATCGATGCAAACCAGTCGCCATCGTGTTCGATTTGAACCGACACACCCGCTTGGGACCAGCGATAAGCTTGGTCGTTTCTTGAAGCGATCCAGCAATAGCCTTTGGATCTCAAGACGCCTTGCAGGATTCCGTCTTCGAAGTTGAGTGCTTTCATCAAACGTTCTGGGTGGAACGGTCGGCGCTCTTCAAAAACGAAAGAAGTGATTCCGTATTCATCGGTTTCAGAAGTTTCCTGGCCTCTAGCAACGGCCAGCCAATCTGGGTGACCTTGGGCCCATTGTTCGTCATAGCTCTTTGAGCCAACGATATCGTCGATCGGTACTTTGCCGTAAGTGGTTCTGATGATGTTTGCGAAAGGATTGAGCTCCTTGATGAAGTTTTCGATCGCGTCTAAGTCATCTGGTTCGATCAGGTCGCATTTATTCAGAAGGATCACGGTCGCAAATTCGATTTGATCGGTCAGGAGATCGACGATGTTGCGATGGTCTTGTTCGTTGATGCCTAGGCTACGGTCTTTCAGGTCATCAAAGGTTTGGTAGTCATGCCAAAAGTTCAGTGCGTCAACAACCGTTACCATCGTGTCGATCAGGGCGACTTGAGAAAGCGAGTTTCCGTGTTCATCGGTAAACGTGAATGTTTCTGCAACTGGCAGAGGTTCTGAGATGCCTGTCGATTCGATCAACAGGTAGTCGAAGCGATCTTCTTTGGCCAGACGCAGGACTTCGACAAGCAGGTCCTCTCTGAGGGTGCAGCAGATGCATCCATTAGAGAATTCGACGAGTTGTTCTTCGGTACGGCTAAGGCTTCCTTGGCCCTGGACAATGGCTGCATCGATGTTGATTTGGCTCATGTCATTGACAATCACGGCGACCTTGAGCCCCTGGCGATTGGCGAGTACATGGTTCAAGACGGTGGTTTTTCCTGCGCCTAGAAACCCCGAGAGAACGGTGGTAGGAAGTTTTCTCTGCGTCATTTGCGAACCTTTCTGAGAGACAAAGTCCCCTAAAAATCAAAAAAATCGGAAAAATCTCTCCGACCCCCATCGGCATCTTATTGCGATCGATCCGCTTTTGCAATAGATTTGTATTTATGGTGCTTTTCTTGGTTTTTCAAAAAGGAGTTTGCAATGAGAATGCATCTTGTCGCTTGGATGGCGACGATCGTTTTGAGTTTAGGAAGTTTCTCGGTCGCTGAGGCTGGGATTTGGGCCAGTGGGCACGGAGACATCGATGCCCATTTTCACGATGGTGAGTTAGAGGTCGGCTTGCATTTCCATTCCGGTGCCAAAACGTTAGACGGACAGGATATCTCTGAGGGGCACTACGAAGCTGACGCGTACCAGATATTCGTGCCAGGGGCGTCGACCCCAAGGCCAAGCGGTGCGATATGGGACTTTGCTGGCAACGCAGGGGAACAACTGTGGTTTTTGCCTGATCAGTCGGATCAAAACAAGCCCTATCTCGGTTGGGGTGCAGAAGAACTAGCCGAAGATGGCTATACGGCTTTCACCTTTACACTGTTGTCGGTAAACGGTCCTGATGGTGGCATTTTCTCGGTCTATTCTCTGGATTCTAGTGGTGAGAATCCAACGTTTAAACTCAGTTCAAGCACCCTTGCAGGTGCCCCTAAGTCATTCGGTCTAGGTGGAGGCCACGAGCACTTTGTTGTCGCATTTAACCGAGAGGGGCGATTCGATGTGACTTTGAAGTTTTCGGCGACGCAAACCTCAACCAGTCAGGTTTTCGAAGGCCAAGGCACCTTTACGTTCTTCTCAGGATCGGTTCCTTCGGGAGAGGTCCCCGAACCGGCAACAATGACCGTGTTTGCAGCCTTTGCATTAGGTGCCGGCTATCGCATGAAACGTCGCAAAAAACTTGCGACTAGCTAGCTTGCCTCCCCGTGAGGCATCGCCAGCAAAAGGAAAAACGATCCAGAAGGCCAGCGGAGATTTCGCTGGCCTTCTGGATTTCTCTAATCTTTGGGGGAACCCTTAAGTTTTTTGCAAAAAGCTTGCATCTGTGTAAATTTGCAATTGAATATTGGTGTGTTGTGTAAATACTGATCAAAACGTGTTGGATCAGTGACTTTCACCCGAGCAGAACATTATCGGAGTTTTTTTGATGCAAAAGCCCAAGTTGTTGTCGAATTCTTATTCAAAAACACGGCTCAATTCGAGAATTCAACATGGCTTTACCCTCGTGGAACTCTTGGTAGTCATCGCGATTATCGGACTGCTAGTCGGCCTGCTGTTGCCCGCCGTCCAGGCTGCACGTGAGGCCGCACGCCGAATGCAGTGTTCGAACAACGTCAAGCAACTGGCTCTTGCGATTCATAACTACGAATCCGCGATGAAGTCCTTCCCACCAACGATCACTGGTAGCGGGGTCCCAGGAAATCCACAAGGGAGTGGATTCTACAGTTGGCTTGCAATGATTCTTCCTCAAGTCGAGCAGCTTCCCCTTTATCAATCGATCGACTTTCGTGTGCCGATGACCAGCACCGTTGGAACCAGCGCGCCGAATTATTTGAGCCTAAACATCCAAGCCAACCACAGAAACGCCCAAGCGGCCGCAACGGTAATCCCCACGTTTGTTTGCCCCTCGGACCCATGGGTACCTACACCCTTTGCTGGAACGGCTATGCCGGCTCCGGGTAGCTACGCTGCGAACGTAGGTTGGATCCGACAAACCACCGGGATCGATGCCAATCTCCCACCATTAGCTCAATCCAATGGAGCCATGCCTATCGACAATCCAGCTGATGCCAACCGAACTTGGTACCAACCCAAAATGCGGTTCAAGGACATAGTCGATGGATCTTCGAACACCGCCCTTATTTCCGAGCGAATGATCAATAGCCTTGTGCCAATCCAAGGTGCCTTTGGTGCAAGAATGCCGCCTGGCCCCCAGCCTGTGATGTCGTTTTGCGGCGGTTCAGGGACTTCTCGCTCTCTTCCACAATGGGTCTCTTTCTGCCAAGGAGTTTCTACGCCGGATTCGACCTACTCGGCACCTCACGGTAAAGCATGGATTTCTGGTCTGACACTTGCCGCCAACACCTACATGCACGTAATGCTACCGAATCAGCGAAACTGCCATATGTATGGCGGCGAAGGTAGCGGCAATAACATGGTCTCGGCAAGTAGTTTCCACGGAGTTGGAGTCCACTCGGCAGCCGTCGACGGAAGCGTACGATTCGTGAGTACCTCGATCGAGAATCGTGTTTGGTGGGCCTTTGGATCACGAAACGGAAGCGAGACGATCGGTAGCTTCGAGTAATCGACAACTTACTTCTTGGTCACGACCGCTCTTCGCCGGTTGGGATAGAGTTCTCTGCAAATTCCGCAAACGGTCCCATCGCATCCTCGGGCCGTGCAGTGCTCGCGACCGTAAAAAATGATCTGCAAGTGAAGCCTGTTCCAAGACTCGATCGGAAAAAGCTTCTTTAAATCCTTCTCTGTCTGTACGACGTTTTTTCCATTGGTCAGGCCCCATCGCTGCGCGAGACGATGGATATGGGTGTCGATCGGAAAAGCAGGTACGCCGAAGGCCTGTGCCATGACAACCGACGCGGTCTTGTGGCCAACCCCAGGAAGCCTCTCCAAAGCTTCAAAGTCCTTGGGAACCAATCCATCATGTTCTTCGACTAAAATCTTGGAGAGTCCCGATATCGCCTTGGCTTTCTGTGGACTTAGTCCACATGGCTGAATGATCTTTTGGATCCGATCCACGGGTTGCTTGCTCATCGCCTGAGGCGTCTTAGCGAGTTTCCAAAGATCCGGCGTGACACGATTGACCATCTTGTCGGTGCATTGTGCGCTGAGCACGACCGCAACAAGAAGGGTATAAGGATCCGTGTGTTCAAGAGGGACATCCGTCCTAGGGTAGAGTTCATCGAGCCGTCGATGAACGATTTCGGCTCTCTCCTTGCGATTCATCGCTGCTTGGACAACTCCTGAGGCGTGGACATCAGATACTTAAACAAGTTCAGCTTTGCATCCTCACTGAGTCCCTCCAAGAGACCTTCGGGCATCAAGGACGACTGTGAAGGGTTCCGTTCCTCGATCTCGATTGTGTTGAGGACGATTTTTTCTTGCGCTGTTTGAATCGTTACATCGTTGGCCGTCTCGCTTAGAACGACCCCGGTGATCACGCGACCATCGATTGTACGAAAGGCGGTTGATCGGTAGTTCTCGGCAACAATTGCAGAGGGAGCTAGGATGTTCTCAAGCCAGTAGCGAAGGTTCGAGCGTTGGGCTCCGGTAAGTTCCGGACCGATCTGTCCACCTTCCCCGTAGAGCTTATGGCAGTTGCCACACTTGGCAATCCAGATCGCCCGACCGCTGTTGACGTTGGCTTTGGCGATTAAATCTGGGGATAACAACTCTTCTTCCTTCTCGATTAACTCCTTGCGATTTCCTGGGATATCGAGAACCTTGGTGTGCTTGCGAGCCCTTTCGAGCAATTGCCAGTTGTTTGCAGAAGCGAATTGTCGCCAGGAGGAAGCGTCGACCGATTCCTTTGCGATCTTATTGTTTTCGATCGCATCGAGAAGAACCTCGAGCGTCTCTACTCGGCTTGCAAGTGCTGAAATGATTCCCCTGCGTGTTGGATCGGGTGCTTGGGCGAAAAGATCGACCAGTTGACCGGCTCTGGATTTATCGAGCGTTCTTCGAAGTGCGTATGCGGCAGCATTGCCGAGATCTTGATCGTTAAAGAAAGCTTTCAGCCGATCGATCACCTCCGGATCATCGATTCCACCGAGAGCTTCAAGAGCCACTTTGCGTTCGGCAAGAGGAATGTCTTTGTCTTCGATGATACGCACCAGGGGTTGGATATCTTTGTTGGCATCGAATACCGATCCGAGCAAGATGCACAGGCGTTGGATGGTCGCATCGGGATGTTTGGATCCAAGGGCCGCAAGCTCGTCCCAGTAGGGTGGCTTGGCAACCTGACTGCGCCCTTGATAGGCACCCCAGAGACCTCGTATGCAAGCTGCATGAAGGTTTGGCAGATCCCGCTTAACTGCATCGGCCAGAAAGAATGACAGGCCCTGCTGAGCTTGATCGCTGTTTTTCCCTTTTTCAATCACGATCGCAGCCAATCGTCGCAAAGCCAATTCCTGAAGCTTGGTCAGTTTGGTCGATTGGAGCAATTTTGCCATGGGGAGTGGTCTCTCGGCGAGTTGGTTCTTGATTCCGTACCAGAGCATCAGATTGAACGTTAGGTCTTCGGCCAAGTCATCGCTCTGGAGAAGTTGCGTCAGCATGGGTTCGAATTCCTGAATGAACAATGGCAAGTGGGAGGCAAGTACCAACCGCAACTGGGCCGAGGCGTGAGGTTTGGATTGCGAGTAAAGACAATCGAGAATCTCCGCTTCGATTTTGGCTCTGTACTCCTGGTTGTTGATGTCAATCCTCCGTAGATTTGGCCGATCGATCCCATCGAAAAGCATCCTCACGGCCCAGCAGTGAATCGATTCGTGCTGATCGCTTCTCAAAAGCGATATGAGTTTATTGGTATTGAGCGCACCAAGGGCCCACAAAGCTCTAAGTTGCTTTGTGACTTCAAAGCGAGCTTCTGACGAACGGAAATTCTTTGGCGCTTTTGCTGCTAGTTCATACACGGGTTCGAGTTCCTTGAACTCCACACCTCGCGCCGAGAGCCCCCCCATTTTTAGGAACTGTTGAGTAAACCAGGAGTTTGGATGAGAGAGGATTGAAAGGATTTCTTGTCCTGTGACTTGCGACTTGGGTATAGCTCTGGAATAAAAAAGTCTCTCTAAAACCCTCATTTGCTCGTGGTAGGGGGCTTGATTCTCGTTTTTGCAGGAGATCCTGTAGATTCGACCGCTTGTGCGGTGCACCCCATCATCATCATGGCATTCGCCGATATCCGACCAGTCGATCACCACTGCGCTGCCGTCGGGAGCTTGGCTAATATCGAGTCCCCGGAACCATGGGTCTTGCCAATAGACCATGTCCGGGCCGTGGGAAGCAACGAAGCTTGAACCAGAGATCTTTAGAAAATCGCGGTTGATCCGACGTCCATGGAGATTCAGTGCAAACACATTGCCTCGGTACTCTTCGGGCCATTGGTCTGCTTGGTAGATCATCAAGCCGCTATGGGCATGACCACCACCTGCTGAGTCTGTTCCACTACTAGGTGGGCCTTTGCGCGTTTCACGCCAGTCTTCGGCACTGCTATCCCAGTGCACATGGTCGGCGATTTGCGGTAGCAGTTCATAAGCGTAGGGATCAGAATCTTCGCCGTACATTCGTTGAAGGTGTGCATTGGGGATCGCTTGCCAAAGATGCCCGATGACCGTGTTGATGAAAAAGAGGTTCCCGTGATCGTCCCAATCCATTCCCCAGGGATTGGTGGTTCCCTCGCAGACCATTTCCAGCCGTTCGGTTTCGAAGTTAAATCTCCAAATGCCGCAAGTTAGCCGATGGGTCGCTGCGCGATAGCCTGCAGGATAGCCTGCAGGAGCGGGCCCTTTTGTATTGACAGTAACTTCGCTTGCACCGAGGATTCCGTGGCGTCCGTAGAGCCATCCATCCGGACCGATACGGAGTCCATTGGCAAAATTGTGGCGAATATCTGCATTGAAGCCACTTAGTAGGACTCTAGGTTTGCCGTCGGCCAGATCGTCGGCATTAAGATCCTGGATCAGGTAGAGGTTCGGGGGAGCTAGTGCCAAGATCCCTCTTCCAAAGGGAGTTACTTCGATACTCGTAAGCCCCTTTAGCCCATCGGCAAAGACCTTGCGTTTTTCAAACACGCCGTCCTTATCGGCATCTTCGAGAATCACAATCCGATCCGAAAGGTTTTTATCGACCCGCAGAGCTGATTCGGCGTAGGTGTAATTTTCGGCGATCCAAAGTCGACCCAGTGCATCCCAGGTCATGGCTATAGGTTGTTGTACATCGGGCTCGCTTGCAATGGACGTAATCTTAAAGCCCTCGGGAAGCTTGGTTGTTTGGACCACTTCCTGAGGTTTCATCTTGGGGATGTTTTCCTTTTGGCTATCGTAGATCTCTTGGGCAAGCAGAAAGGACTCTGCAGGCACCAAAGACGTCAAGGCAAAGCAGATAACCAAACGCCAGGTAGAGCAAGTAGATTTTCGACGCATCGATCGATTCCATAGTGGCTGGGATTGGCGGTGAAAAACGATCCGCTGATTATGTCATCTTTTTGCGATCGTGTCGCCGAGGTTTTAACCTCTCACCGAGCGGAAAATTGGACTTGGGGGTAAACCAAACAGAGATGATTTGGTTTCACGATGTCCCAAAAGGCTCTGGAGTTCAGAACGTGAATCGACCCCGCTTGGAATTAAACTTTCGGTTGGGGCATTTTGGACGCAACTTGCAGACGACCCCCCCTAATATCGATCGACAGGCCTCCGAAGGAATCTCATAGCGTACCGAAGAAATGGTATGTTGCCAAAGTCCGATGCGGAGGATCTGCCAGGAGGTGGCAAATAGAGCCTCTATGCTTTAGGGGCTCGATTGGAGCCTCGGGTCTTCCAAGCCCAAAACAAAAGGAGCATGGCGGTTATAGCAAGGATGCGCCATGTCCAATCTTTGGCGTTTCCAAGTTGCTCGGCGATCGGTTTGCCAATGTTGGTCGCTATGGAATCAACGCCGTTTTCGACAAGTTTCCTGGATCCGTCCAAGAATGGTTCGGGGTTCGCTACAAATGCAGCCAGTGCCGTTCCCCCTACGAGAGTCAGTTTGTTTCTCCAGATAAAGTCCATTGCTCGATCACCATATTGCCCCACTATGCCCAGCAGGTCGGTGTTCTTCGAAAGGATGGCCGTTGAGGGTTCGTCAGCGATCATGGCTAGGCGACGGACACCTTGGTTGCTTAGTTGCTTGATCGCACCGACGGCGGGTGAACCGGTCGATGCGATGATTTTCTCAGCAACGGCACCATGCTTAATCAGCGCTTCACCGGCTTCTTGGCCAAACTCACGTACGATGCCCAATCGTACCGGACTCTCCAACGCGCCGATGGCATCATCTCCATATTTGGTGAGCAAGCGTGTTGTCACAGCGGCATCGGCACCAGAATTTTCGAGAATCCTAAGAGCTCGAGGTCCACTCTTTTCGATCACCTTCAAGGCATCATCGCCGGCACTGAGCACCACCGCTTGCAGCCTTGAGGTGAGTTTCTCAACGCTTTCGTCTGCTACCTCCTTCGAGAAACGCCGGATGAGTTGCTCGGCGACTTCTTTGGCAATCGCCGCTTTGCCTTGTGCAAAAAGTTGGCTGCTAGGAGCGACCCAAACAACGAATATCGCTAGAGCGAAACAAAGGCTTTTAGAGTTGTGATGGTAAGCTTTCATTTTCTATCTCGTCAGGAAAAAAGATCCGCAGGATCGTCTGGCGACGGATTTGGTTGCGTTGGACTTTCCACTTGTCGAATCGACCGTCCAACCCCTCCGAATCCGAATCTCCCTTGCATATCAAATCATGCACTAGTGTAAGTTGGTTAGATATCTGAAAACTCAATTCGGCCTCCGGTTCCGACCACCAGTCCCAAATTCGGGTAACTATTTGATCGATGACCAATCCGGCGACAAGTCCTATACCCAAGGTAGCCCAACCGCTTGCTGCGCCCGTAGAGAGTATCCCTGCAGAAACGCTTAGTCGGATTGCAACTTGGGCCATGACCTCACCCGCCAAGAGTGAAACCAATTGGCTTTCGATCGTCGACGACAGATCCTCGGAGACAGCCTCGGATGCTTGCACAAGTGCACTTTGCAATCGGCTTTCAAATTCGCTTGCGCTTTGGCTATCGATGTGTGCAAGTTCCGGAAGTCCCTCTATGTCTGCTCGAAGTCTAATGAGCATTTGATTCTCAATATCGCGCACTTGCAGGAGCCGTTCTCGAACGGCTTGGTTGACTGCAGCTTCGAGCTGCTGCGGTGAAAAAATTTTTTGCTCGAATTGCTGTTTCAAAAATTGCTCGTGACGATCTTTGTCGTTCCCCGGAAGCTTATCAAGAATCAAATTCCATTTGCTCTTCCAGCCTAGGATCGATTGGGAGTAACTCGGGACGTTTTCGAAGGCTTTTCCAAAAAGGACTTCGATGGATTTGTGGCCGGTACTGTTTAGCAACTGGACCTCTGATTCGGCCCAACTTAGGTGTTTCTCTACGAGTTGCTTGAGAGCTCGCTTATCGGCTTTGTTGCTCGTACTGGATTGCGATTTAGCAGTCTTGGAATGGTGTGCTGCAGGGGCTTGGTTTTCGCTTCGGGACCAAACGTAGGCAAATAGAGCCAGGATCGCGCAAGCGACTCCAGCGATCCAAAGGGTGCTGATTCGAGTTGTTCGAACTTTTGGTTCCATCCTGATCCTAGGCGGTTTCGTCAGCTACCTGAGGCGCACGGAAAGCGTCCATCAATGATTTCGAGGAACGAATAACCGGAATAATAGGAGATTTGCCCCCATAAAATGAGATAGCGGGCTAAAGAACCTAGAAAAATTCAACGCTTTGCGTTCTTTTCGGCGTCAGAATCGATCGGAACCGTCTTTGTCGTATCTCATGCTACCGAGTGCAAAAAATGTCGTTTTTCCAAAAACCGATCGGGGCAACGATGCTACTTGGGACGGCCTTAGGTACCCCATACCTACTTTACGAGACGGAACCTGGAATCCAACTCAGAAGAGCGGTATCGTCGGAGGAAGCCGGTCGAGTCGAATCCGAACCTGAGTCAGACTCTTGGGTGACTTCACCAAATCCATCCACCGATGGAATTTACGCTGGAACGAATGTTGATGCTGGTGTTGGGAGTGCCTATGTTGCTTACCAGCCCCCGATCGATCTTCGAAATGTCATCCGTTTTGACGTGACACCGGATTTTGTTTACCGCAACTTCACTCGAGTCACGACGGTGCTGTCTGACCTTAGCTACGACGGGCTTAGAGTGCCATTGGTATCGGGCACACAGTCCTACGATGTTGCCGGTTCGCTAACGTACTACTTCGACAACAACAAAACGATTCGCAGGATCCAGTTCCAAGGTGTTACCGGGGACGCGAACCCTTTGGTGCAGTTGATGATCCAGCATTATCGACTCAATCCTGAACGAAGTCTTGGCGGTCAACTTCTAACGATGCGTTGGAACAATCGAGTCACAAGCTTCATGCATGTGGCGCCTGCACCTGTAGTGACTGCCCAGCAGCCCAATGCAAGGTTTGCTTTCTTCATGGAGATTAACAAACCGAGCGAGCATTATGGCTTGAGCCAAGAAGCCGCGTTGATGCTTGGTCAAGCCCAAGCGGCCGAGCGTTGGTAATCGCTAACGAAAATATCCAGGTGGCAAAGATTGCCCTTGCGCTTGTCCATAGCCGTACCCTGGAGGCAAAACTTGACCGTTACCCTGTGGCAGATTTGCTGGCGGGTAGCCTTGAGGAGCATATCCTGGGGGCGGGTAGTTTTGAGGGGGGTAGTATTGCTGAGGTGGAGGTTGCCAAGTTGGTGACGGTTGGAAACCTTGGGTCGGTGGGAAATAGGGCTGTTCGTTTTGATAGGAAGCTTGGAATCCTGGAAGACTTTGGATTGGAACCGGAACTTGCTGACCATCACCGGAGAAAACGACCCCTTGGGAATTGGTCGTCCACTGGATTCCCTGTTTGTTTAATTCGTCTTTGACTTGTTGGGTTGCATCCCCGATTTTATCTTTGTGGAATGTCAGTTGGGGGATACCGTTTTCCCAGTGAACCGACATCGCCCCTGTGGCCAGTAGCCCTGCACCGACGGTTAACAAAATTCTCGAGCCTAAGGGACTCGAAGCGATCTGACGAATCGGTGCTGGAGCGAAAATTAGCAACGTTTCAACGATCCGTTGCGAGTTGGATTTTTGGGCTTGTTTGAGCGGTTTCTTTGGTTTAGCCATCGCGTTGATGCTCTATGCTGAAAAGCCCCGCCTACTGAGTACTCTTCGAGGCTCTTGTCCTCGCCTAAGAATTTGTAGGTGAATTCAAGCCTCGGTTGCAAGCCCACTCTTTTGGGGGTTTAAGGTGTGTTAATCTCACGCTAGACCCCCATTGTGTGGAAATTTCTCGCATCTTTGGAGAATCGAACTCAGCATAACTTTACCTTTCGTCGAAACATCCGGTATAGTTGGGTGTTCAGTTTCATTGCAGGCAACGATAAGCCTCACACGATTCCGATCCGCAGTCATTTCATTTCGGGGTAACACCTGGTTTTTGGCTAGGAGGAGATCGATGTCTGCTGACTGGTACTTTATGAAACGAGGGTTTTTTGGTGGTTCTAAGACCGTTGGTCCGATCGCTGAGTCTGTGTTTGTAAAAAAAATTCAGAAGGGCGAGATCGCTCCCGAGACGATGGTCTCAAGTACGACAAAAACCCATGGACATTGGTTGCACCTGAAGGACATTCGGGGTGCGGATCAACTGTTCAAAAAGTCCCAATCGGGTCCTAAGTAGTTCGAGCTTCTGAGAGCAAGATCCTAAGGGCATACGATTGGCTGAATCAAGAGGCGTGGGTTTAACCACGCTTTTTTTTTGCACCTCGGGGATCAAATAGCAATTCGGCCTTTTCGTTCGCGAATTCCCCCGAACCGTATCGATCAACCATCGGCATCGCCGAGGCTCAAACAGCCATCGAGTACGAGGCAATGCGATGCACGAACTTACGTTTTACCCACAATAATTCCTGACGAACGTGTTAAAGTTTGACGGTTAGGCTATCTCGTCCTACAGGCTTTCCATGCTCGGATGGAAATAACCCAAGCACTTTGCAGGGGTCGTACCGATTGTGCCGAAAAACCTAGATAGTCGGCTACCCTCATGCATCGATCTTAGGATCGCTGCTTCGAGGGCACCCCTAAGCCGACTTTTATCCAAAATCAAAACGCTTTTCGACAACCTCGAAACGATGGTGATCCGCATGTTCATGGAAGCTTTTACAAGTCGTGTAAATTCATTACTTGCATGTTCTCTCCTTGCAACCTGCTTGATGGTACAGGCACAGGCTCAAGATCAATCAACTCCCGTGGAACAGCCCGCAGAGCCTGTCGATACAACCCTAAGCGACTCAAAAATCGATGATTTACCCTCGATTCCGAAAAGCAAAGAGCCCTTGCGAGTCAAAGCACTCAAGACTCCGAATACCTCGATTGCGGGCATAGGCACCGGCAGCAGACCTGAAGATGCAACCGAAGGCCGTTTGCCCGCCCCGATGTCTCTGCCGTTTGGCCCAGACAGGGAACCAGGCTGGTCTGTGAAAACCAAGCATTGGGTCGCGCCGGCTTATTGCCACCAGCCGACCTATTATGAAGACGTAATGCTCGAACACCATGGCCATGAGCGTTGCCCTCCACTGCAACCCATCTTGTCCGGTGCACGCTTCTACACGGGCATCTTCTTCACTCCGTATCTTGCCTACATGCGTCCGCCATTGAGAGAAATCCCTAATACGGGTAACTACCGCCCCGGATCTTGTGCTCCCGGAATTCGTCAAAGGGCACCCTACGACCCAGGTGCAATCAAAGTTCAAGCACTGTCGACAGCAACAGGTGTGCTAGCATTGCAGCCATAGTTTCCTTCGAAGGTTTGCATTCTGATTTCGCTTAAACAAGCTTCTGATTTTCGCACGAGCCACTGGGCCGCGGTCGGAATTTCTGAATTCGACTGACCAATTCGTTGACAAAAACTCTGCCGTCCCACAATTAGACCTTAGTGCCGTCGCTCGCTGGTGATCAACCAAGCCTGCGTACTGGCTGAATATGGCTATTGCACTAGGGAGGGATCGCATGGAGACGATTGGGGATTTGATGCATCGTTATCGGATCGCAAGAAGGTTTTTGCGCAAAGGATCCAGAAGTCTATGGCATCGTATCGAGGAGCGATGGTGGGTTCTTCGCAAATCGATGCGGTACTTTGCTCCGAGTACCGATGAGCCGACCGGTCGCTTTGGTGAGCGACTAGCAGTCGAGTACCTACGGCGCAGCGGCTACTTTATCCTCGAACGATCGTACGCTTGTCCCTGCGGTGAGATCGATATCATCGCTGCATGGAAAGCGACCCGAGTTGTTTATGTCGAAGTCAAGACTTGGAGTGTTCAACGGGAGAACCAAGGCGGGCCTGCCGATGCGGTCGACGAGACCAAGCAGAAGAAGATTTGTCGGACCGCTTTGCATTACGCCAAACGCCACGGGTTGCTTGATACTCCTGGTCGATTTGATGTCATCGAAGTCGTCTTAGGAAGCGATCCACGCCGCCCAAACTTCCGTCACATTCAGTCCGCATTCGAAAGCCAAGAAGCTTTCCAAATGCATGCCTGAGCTTTACCGATTACTTGACCAGCTCGATGTCTGGCAAAACCCAAGACCGATCGAAGTAGGCTTGTGTCGGACCGTAGAGCCGGAAGTATGAAAACCAACCTTTACCGGGGAGAGTCTGAATCCAATTGCTTTGCGGTTTTCCACTCGGAGCGCTCGGACCAAAGTAAAGGTCTACACTGCCGTCGGTATTCTTGACGATGTCGTTTCGAGAAGACCGATCTGGTTGAACCCCCGTATCTACGAAGCATCGGGTCTCGTTGTCATACACAGTGACCGACCAAAACTGAGCCACAGGCGCGTCTTTGGGAACACGCAGATGATAGGTATTACTGCCATTGAGCCAGTTGCCTTGACTATCCTTCGCGGCTTCGAGATAGAGTTGCCCAAATCCAACGGTCCGTCCCATCATGCCTGTGGAAACCCCTACGGCTTCATAAAACCAAGAGGATCGCTCGTCGAATTGGGTGTGGTGCGGGGCTTCTTGGCTGGTCTCCTTCAAGAACAGCGAGATATCCCAATGCTTGCCAGGCCAAACTGTTGCGCCTTCAAAGCGTTTTTCGTAGGCGATCGTACGAGCCATCAACTCTCCGGCTAATGCGGCCTCTTGTAATATCTTCTTTTGTCTTGCCGTTGGAGCAAATGGCTTACCCTTTTCGATTCCTAAAGGTTGCAGCATGCCCATGATCATGCGGTCCCGCTCGTGAACGGGCTCTTCATTGATGATCTTGGCAAGCCCTTCCCAATAAGCCAATCCGCGAGGTTGCATGCCGCTCCACTTGCGACCGTTTGGGGAAACATGTCGCGTTGTAGGAGGGTTCTCTCTCTGGCTATAAGGATAGATTTTCAATCCATCAATCAGTGCTCGAGCTTTGGCCGCATCCGGATCAAGTGCCCGGTGGGCTGACCAAATATTCACAGTAGGCGAGCGGAACACGTAATAACCTTCAGGCTTCATGTCCGGGTCATCTGGACCGAGAATCAAGTACTTACCACCGGCACCTTTGTCTGGTCCGGTTTGTCCGGAGTCGGTGATTGGACGTTGCCAAAAGTCCGTGAAGCCACCGGCAGTCGGGCCCGCTGGAATTTCAAGTACCAGAGGACCAGTCTCCTTCAAATTGGGAAAGGCCATGATGTATGGAGTCGTGGCGTTGGCTGTTAGCAGGCCAAGCTTGTCTTGAAATGTAAGGTAATCGACATAGTCGCACTTACCCGCCTCGAACTTGGTAAGGTGCTCGTTTTGCCATTGCTGCATGGCCATTAGCGGCAAGGCCCACAGGTAAGCTTGACAGGCTCTTTGGTAGTCGATGTCGTCGAAAACCTTTTCAACCGTCGCAGCGCTGGGATACCCATTCTGAAGTTCGAGTTTACCAGACTTCGTCTCGATACTACCCGTCGTTGGCAACTCCTGTGCATGGGCGTTCGTGGATCCCAAAATAAGCAGGAGGGAAGTGGCGAAGTTAGTCGCGGAGTGAACTTTTCTCATGGATAGCAAACCTCTGCTCGATGGCTATGAGGAATCAACGTTTTAAACTCGGGTCCAACGCAGGAAAGCAGTCTCGTGCGATGCGTGAGATAGGTCAAGTCATGGAGGGAAAACGAACAAACATTCGCGGAAGATTTTCGTTGGAAACCGATGCTTTTCCCATGATTGCTTAGCAATCCGGTCGGATCGCTTGGTAAATCTACTCATCCCAAAGCTGTCTGCTGACCAGCTTCATTCGATCGCGATTAGGCACACTCCAAAGATCCTTATATCTCTAGATCGACAAGCATGCCGAAATGGTCTGTCAGTCCTGAATCGATTTCCTGTTCGCTTGGCCAAGCCTCGATTGCACCATGAAAGTACTGGAGCCAGTCGTCTGAAAGAACGATGTGATCGATACAAGCACTTCGGCTGTTGGTTGAACGTGCAACCTTTTCATATTGTCCGGCTGTCAAACAAGTCATGCCATCCTGCTCGAGTGTATTGCGCAACGCTTGTTTACCGTCATTAGAACCATAGTAGTGTTTCAAACCGAGATCCTGATTGAAATCTCCGGCGATACATAGCCCGTGCAGTTTCTTCAACCTCTGCCAGTCTTTGCGTTGATTTTCTAACGCATACAAAAAAGCCGCCTTGCCTCGCCTAGGCAGATATTCGGTGCAAGCCAGCCAAGGTAGAACTGTCCCATAGACAAGGAGTTCGCCTGCCGAGGTCGTAACACTCGCGCAGCAGGAAAGTAGAGGATCCCACAGGTCGCCAACAGAAGCAATTGGTAGTCGAGACCAAATCGTGACCCAAGTTTCGGTAATGTCAGCGAGGCGGTCTCGCTGGGTACTGCAAACAGATCGATAATCAATCCCTGGGCAAATGGAAGAATCGGTTTCCGTAAAAACCCAAACGTCCGCGTTGATTCGTTGAATATGCTCAAGAATCTCTTTTGAGTGCCGAGGATGGTTTTTCGTCGGTCGATTTAGATTCCAAGTTGCGATACGCAGCATCTTAACGTCTGGATGACTTTGGGCTCAACGAAAACATACACTACGGCATTGGGTGCTTTTGAAAAAACTCCCACATCATCTCGTTGGCACTGAACTCCTCAGAGGTGTCTCCAACAACCCATTCGCGGTTCTTACCACCTGGCCAAGTATGTCCGCCACCGATGACTCGAACAAACTGAAAATCCGTATTCTGCGAACTTTCATCGAGCACATACCGCTCCACTTGGACCCTCGTCCGATCAGGCTTGCAATCGGCCCAATTTTCCAACCGGCAAATCAACTCTGCACCGGACACCGAAGCGTTGCTCTGGAGCAGTAGTCTTTTCCAAGCCTCAATCGTTTGCGGTACACTCATAAAATCCAAGTTCTTGGGCGTCTTAAGATTCGGTCCTGTCCAAGGCACGATCTTGTCCTCCGTACCATGGATATGCAAAGCCGGTACATAGCGCGTCGCCGCTTTGGTCGATACTGCAAGCGTTCCTGCAACAGGAGCGATGGATGCAAACAGGTCTGGTGCATCGACTGCCAAGCGGTAACAAAGCATCGCACCATTAGAAAAACCGGTCGCATGAATCCGCTTGGGATCAACGTTGTAACTTTTTTGCAACTGGCTCACCATGCAACGAATCAAGCCGACATCGTCCTCAGCGATACGCTCAAGCCTACCCGAACGCCCCCCGGAGTTCCACGTTCGAAAGACTCCATGCCCACCTCCGTCGGGATACACGACGATGAACTTGCAGCGATTTCCTAGAACGTGCAGATCGGTCATTTCGGCCATGGTTTGGCCATTCATCATCACACCGTGAAATGCAAAGACGACCGGAAGTGGTTGATCCTCACAACCTGGTGGAATGTAGACGGTGTATTGACGTGCTTGTCCATCGTAGAACAGGACGTGCCTGACTTTGCGACTCGGACTAGCCCCGTGGCTCGCGCTAGCAACTGCGAGCAAGAAGAAAACGAAAGCTAGGCTTAGGCGACAAAATCCTTTGTTTGTTTTTGCATCCATTGCACATTCGGGGCTTTCTCACCAGTAACCCCTCCCCAACCGAAGTACTCGACGGCCATAAAAATACATGCCAGCAACATAAAAATGTTCGCCAGGATGATCATCATCGTGTAAACCGAAATCGGTTGCTTAGACATGCTTCGTTCAACAAGGAAAAAGACTCGATGGACAGACTTGCTTAGTAAACCTTGGAAGCGACACGATCGCCAGCTTGGATGAATCCCTTGCGATAGCTCGGAAGGATCTTGCCAACAGCTTTGTCATCTGCAATGGTTCGGATTTCAATTCGGCCCAGGTAGGATCCATTGCGGAAAATGTCGAGCTGATGTCCGGTTCGGAGGCCATCATCACGTCCGACGGAAACTTCAACCGATTGATCGGCCCCAACAGCTAACACGACACCCTTGAGATCGCTCGGAGGTACATCCTCTGGATCTTTGATCCCAGCAGCAGCAAGAGCAGCACCACGTGTATCGGCCAAGGCTTGGTAGACGGTCGACTGCTCGCGAAGTGTCTTGATCTCTGCATCCAGGTCGATCTTCTTGCTCTTGAGGGTATTGAGTTCGTCGGTCAGGTTGATCACCGTTCGACGCTGTCCGTTTCGGTCGGTGATAATCTTATCGATCTCTTGTTTGAGCAAATCGTTTTCACTGGTGATCCGTTTGAGTTCTGCCAGCGTTTGCGCCAAACTTTGCGTAGCTTGCGTATTTTTCGAGTTCAAGTCGTTGAGTTGGGTATTGGCTTGCTGGTTCTTCTCCCGCTCGGTGTCGAGTTGGGTTTGAAGGGCGGCCAGAGAAACACGGCGAGCGACCTGCTCTTGGGAAAGCTGCGTCTTGTTGACCTCAGCCGCCTTCTTGAGCTCATCGATTGTGGTATTGAGCTGCTTTAATTCCGCTTCGGATTTCTTAACCTGACTCCGAAGATCCTTATGGGATGCATTCACGGCGACCGAAGCGACGAAGAAAGCGACGCTTAGGATCAGGAGCAACAACGTGAAGATTTGGCCGAGTCTTGTCATGAGTCAACCGCTGTCTAGGAGTCCAGAAGATGAAGAGCTTGGGTAATACGTAACGCCTCGGAGTGCACCGGGCGATTCGGGTTCCGAGTATAGTTCGTTATCGTCGGTAATGTCAACGAAATCACAAAAAACTGAACGAAATCCCCACGGAGAGACAAAACCCGTGCCGTTTGGACGACTTGGGTAGGCCCACGACACAAGAGTTCCCAGTTTGTAGGGGTTATAGCAGTCCCGAAGGCTTGGTAATCGGTTAATTCTCCAGTATCCTCTACAGTACATTTAAATAGGCTTTTCGGGGCGTTTCGGCTCAATTGAGTCCCTCCCCGTTTAGCCCGCTTGCCCTCGATCGATCCGCCTAGAGCGTAGAAATTACCCAGAATGAATGCTTCCCCATCCTCGGCCCCATCGGGGACCGGTTCCCTCTCGGGATTCCTCAAAAAACACGATTTCCTGATTCGACGACTCCATTCGCTCAGCGGTTTGGTTCCCGTAGGCGCCTACATGTGCGTGCACCTACTCACCAATTCGAGCCTCAGTGGCGGGCCAGACATCTTTCAAAATGCTGTTTTTGCCATTCACAGCATTCCCTTTTTGCCCGTTGTCGAATGGACCTTTATCTTCCTTCCTATCCTCTTCCACGCGATCGTCGGCGTTTGGATCGCTCAAAGCGGTCAATCAAACCTGAGAAATTACCGATTCACGAGCAACAGGCGGTACTGGCTTCAACGGATGACCGGATACATCGCCTTTGCATTTATTTTTACCCATGTTCTCCACCTCCACGGATGGTTTCACTGGGATTGGTGGTTGGGATTTGTCGAACCACTGGGGATGGCTCAATTTCGTCCTTACAACGCTGCTAGCTCGCTGGCCGATGCCATGAAGAGCCTTGGGGTTGTCTGGCCTCTTTTTTACTTCCTCGGAGTAACGGCCTGCGTGTTTCACCTTGCCAATGGGATCTGGACTGCCGGCATCACCTGGGGTGTCTGGGTCTCGCCAACGGCTCAAAAGCGAGCCACCGTTGCTTGCACTGGTTTTGGGATCCTACTGGGACTCGCAGGTCTGAGTTCGCTCGTCGCAGTGACGCGAACCGACTCGGCTAGCGCTAAAGAAATAGAAGATAAGATGTACCAAGTTCGAGTCGAAGGTCGAATGATCAAGCCCAACGAGCACAAGCGAACCGATGGGCATAACTCTGCAGAGTCGACCAAGACGCACGCAAAGTAAGTTCACTCAACAAGAAAATTTCGACTCCATAATTCCATAACGTTTAAAACTCAAATCAATAAGTAGGGCAAAAAATGGCGAGCAATCGAGTGTTGGTTGTCGGTGGCGGACTAGCCGGGCTCTCCGCGACGATGAAACTTGCAGAACTGGGAATCCCCGTCGATCTGCTGAGCTTGACTCCTGTTAAGCGTTCCCACAGCGTCTGCGCCCAAGGTGGTATCAACAGCGTCAACGATCAGACGCGCCAACAAGGGGACAACGAATGGAACCACTTCGATGATACGATTTACGGCGGTGACTTTCTTCAAAATCAGCCACCGGTCAAAGAGATGGCCTACTGGGCTCCCAAAGTCATCGACCTGATGGACCGACTCGGTGTGACCTTCAACCGTACCCCTGAAGGATACATCGACCGCAGACGCTTCGGTGGAACGCTCTACAAGCGAACCGCCTTCGCAGGGGCAACCACAGGACAACAACTTCTCTACGCTTTGGATGAACAAGTCCGTCGCTGGGAAGCCGAAGGCTTGGTCAAGAAATACGAGTTCTGGGATTTCCTCGGGCCAGTGTTGGACGATAACGGGCGTTGCGTGGGGGGCGTTGCCCAAGACATGGTGTCGATGGAAATCCGCTCGTTTGCAGCCGACGCAGTCGTCGTTGCCACCGGCGGTTGCGGTTTGGTCTATGGGCGGTCGACAATGTCCGTCTTCTGCACTGGAAGCGCCGCAAGCCGATGCTTCCAAGCTGGAGCCAAATACGGAAACGGCGAGTTTATCCAAGTCCACCCAACAGCAATACCCGGTGCCGATAAACTGCGACTCATGAGCGAATCGGCTCGCGGAGAAGGTGGTCGAGTCTGGGTCCCCCGTCGCCCCAATGACACCCGTCCTCCCAAGCAAATCCCACAATCCGAACGCTACTACTTCCTCGAAGAACGCTTCCCCAAATACGGAAACCTCGTTCCTCGCGATATCGCCACTCGCGAGATCTTCAACATCTGCGTCAACGAAGGCCTATCGGTCGACCCGACGCGCATGTGCGTGTATCTGGATCTTACTCACATTCCCCGTCACGAATTGGATCGCAAGCTTGGCGGCATCCTGGAAATCTATGAGAAGTTCCAAGGTGTTGACCCACGTGACGAACCGATGAAGATCTTCCCTGCGGTCCACTACAGCATGGGTGGACTATGGGTGGATTACGAAGCCAACGGAGAGGGCGGACTCCTACCCGGATCACCTCGCAATCAGTCGACGAACGTCCCTGGACTCTATGCGATTGGCGAGTGCGATTACCAATACCACGGAGCAAACCGATTGGGAGCAAACTCGCTCCTGAGCTGCATCTTCTCGGGCTTGTTCATCGGCCCTGGAATCGTCAATTGGATCAAGAGCAACAAAGCTGCAGCCGATCTGCCCAAGAGCATTTTTGAAGGGGCCGTCTCCGAGCATCAAGCTCGACACAAGAAGCTTTTGTCGACCGCATCGGGCGCAGGCGAAAACCCCTACATGCTCCATCAAGAACTCGGAGACATCATGACCCGAGCCGCTACGGTCGTTCGTTACAACAACCAGCTAACCGAAGCCTACGAGAAGGTCTCCGCGATGGTCGAACGGGCACAGCGATGCTCGCTAACCGATGCCGGTAACTGGACAAACCAAAACGTGATCTTCACCAAAGCGGTGCAGGATATGATTCCAGTCGCACAGTGCATTCTTAAGGGTGCTCTGATGCGTGACGAGTGCCGTGGAGCCCACTTCAAACCCGATTTCAGTATGCCAAGCCTCTCTTCGACGGATCCAACTGAGCGTCGGCACGAGGCAGAGAAGTGGTGCGATGCGTTCGAGGAAAACACCCGCAAGTACCTCAAGTCCTCCATTTGCACATGGAAGGGCCAAGAGCCCGAACTGACCTACGAGGACATCGACACAAGGCTTCTCAAGCCCCGTCCGCGTTTGTACGGTCTGGTCGGTGCCGAAGTCATCGAAGAGGTTTGGAAACAGCGATCTGCGAAACAAAACGAGCCCGAACAAGTTCGCCCACAAAGCAAACAGCTCGCTGGAGCGGTGTAGAGATCGTAGAGATCATCGTTCCTAAGCTCCAAAAACAAAGTTAAGTAACCACTCGAAAATCCAACTTTAAAACCAAAAGTCAAACACCCAGAGGTAAACCATGATTGCCCCAGGTCCAGAAGCTAACTCGGCACGAAAGCCCTCGAAGATCAACGTTAGAGTCTTGCGCCAAGATGGTCCGGGTACTCCTCCCTATTGGGAACGGCACCAAGTCGACTATGAGCCCGATATGAACGTCATTAGTGTTTTGCAAAAAATCGCTGCACAAGCACAAACGATCGATGGCAAAAAAGTTGCACCAGTCGCCTGGGACTGCGGATGCCTCGAAGAGGTCTGCGGATCATGCACCATGGTCATCAACGGTCGAGTTCGCCAAAGCTGCTCGGCTCTTGTCGATCGACTCCTCGAAGACAACTCGGCGGAAATCGAACTCCAGCCGATGACCAAGTTCCCCGTGGTGCGAGACCTCATGGTCGACCGTTCGAGACTCTTCCACTCGCTCAAGCGAGTGCAAGCCTGGGTCCCTGTCGATAGCTACTACGACATGGGAGCAGGTCCGCGTATTCCTCGAGAAGACCAAGAACAAAACTATCCGCTTAGCCAATGCATGAGTTGCGGTTGTTGCCTCGAAGCCTGCCCGCAGTTTAACAAGGTCGAAGTCCTTCGACAGCCCGGCGAATCCGACGAGGCTTTCGACGCCAGGAAGAAGGCCGCGTACGAAGCCGAGTTCATCGGGCCGCATGCGATCTCCCAAGCCATGCTCTTTAATTCGCACCCAGTTGGCAAGAACCTGCAAAAGGAAAGGCTAGAAACACTCACGGGTACCGGGGGTATTCAAGCTTGTGGCAACGCCCAAAACTGCGTTGCGGTTTGCCCGAAGGAAATTCCTCTGACCACCTCGATCGCTCGGGCCGGACGCGCAGCGACCCTCTATGCGATCAAAAAGTTCTTCGACCGCTAATCACTTATGAACCTAGACCGGCCCTGTACGGATATCCTCACCGAGGCATGGCAACGCTATGCCTTTGCCAATGATGCAGGTCCCTATCTGCTGATCCCCCAAGCGGTCATGCAGCCAAAGACCGAGCAGGAGATCCAAGCGATCCTGGCTGCCTCGAAAATCAAGCGAGTGCCGGTTTGCTTTCGAGCCGGTGGGACGAGCCTCTCGGGTCAGTCAGTCACCGACGGATGGTTGGTCGATATCGGTCGCCATTGGCGTAGCATCGAACCCCTGGACGAAGGAGAGCGTGTGCGAGTCCAACCAGGGGCCATCGGCGGCTTGGTCAACGGCCACCTGAAGTCCTATGGCCGGAAGATAGGCCCCGATCCATCGAGCATCAACTCAGCCATGATAGGAGGGATGCTATCGAACAATTCTAGCGGCATGTGCTGTGGTGTGGTCAACAACGCTTATCACACCCTCGAATCGATCCGATTCATTCTTCCAGATGGGTCAGTTTGGGACACAAGTCACAGCGGAGAGTCGCAGCGATTTCGAACCGAGAAAGCCCAACTGTGTCGCGAACTGCTTGCGATCCGTGAGGCGATATTCGCTGATGCGTATCTGCTCGATAAGATTCGACGTAAGTACCAACAAAAAAACACGGTAGGATACTCGCTCAATGCTTTTGTCGACTATGAAGAACCATTAGAGATATTTAGTCATCTGCTCATCGGTGCCGAGGGAACGTTGGCATTCATCAGCCAAGCGGTCTTGCGTACGTTGCCGGACTTGCCGCAGAAGGCTACGACCCTTGCGTTCTTTGCCGATGCTCACAGCGCTTGCGATATCATCCCCGAGCTGATCGACATCCAAGCCGATGCGGTTGAGTTCATGGATCGAGCGAGTCTCGAATCGATTCGAAATCTAGATGGTGCTCCAGCCGAATTACCCGTAAGGCTGTCGCAGCATGAAAAGCTCATGGGATTGCTTTTCGAATTTCAAGCGACCGATCAGGATTCGTTGGCGGCAAAACTCGACAACTTTCGCTCGCGCTGCGAACCCCACTTGAAGCCCTTGAGCCCAATCGTTTTCACCGAGAACAAGAAAGAGCAAGCGAATCTTTGGAAGCTTCGCAAAGGGATGTACCCAGCCGTGGCGGCCATGCGAGCACGCGGCGAAGCAGCGATTCTCGAAGACATCAATTTCCCACTCCCTCGACTTGCCGATGCGATCATCGAACTCCAAGCGATGTTCCGCAAGCACGAATATGCCAATGGGATTATCTTTGGACACGCCAAAGATGGCAACTTGCACTTTGTCATCTCCCAGCCGATGGCAAGCCAGAAAGACACAGACAAGTACGCAAGGCTGATCGATGACATGGTCGACTTGGTCGTGCATCGTTTCGATGGTGCGCTGAAGTCCGAGCATGGTACCGGGCGTAATATGGCGCCCTTTGTCCAGACCGAGTGGGGGACCGAGGCTGTCGAACTGATGCGTCGGCTCAAAAATGCGGTCGATCCCGATGGACTGCTCAATCCCGATGTGATTCTCACCTCGAAGCCCAAGTTGCACTTGGAGAACATCAAGGATCTACCGGTCGTCGAGGATGTTGTCGACAAGTGCGTCGAGTGCGGAGCTTGCGAACCGCGCTGTCCGAGTCGTGACTTTACTCTATCGCCAAGGCAACGCATCGTTCTGCGGCGAGCCAGGCAACGGCTCATTGCCCAAGGTAGAAGCGAATTAGCCAAGCAACTCGATATCGATTACGAGTTTGCAGGCAAACAGTCCTGCGCGACCGATGGCCTATGTGCGATGGATTGTCCGGTAGCGATCAACACAGGCGAACTCATCAAGCAGTTGCGACGCGAGACGGTTACTCCGGGAGCCAAGAAAGTAGCGGCGCAATTAGCCTCTTCCTTTGGCATGGCTGAACGCGCCGTTGGTGTGAGCCTATCCCTTGGTCGCACTGCTGCATCGATCATCGGAGGCAACGCCATGGCGGGACTGACTCGCGGGTTGTCGTCGGTCTTTGCTGGGTTTCCTCATTGGCATCAGGGACTCGAAGGCCAGAACGAATCGATTGACAAGTCGATGTTAGCTACACTCGAAGAATGCGATTTGGTGTACTGGCCGACTTGCATGTCACGCATGATGCATGGAACCTCTTCGGCACTGGTGAGTGTTGCTCATCGAGCCAACGTGCGATTGCATATCCCTAAGGATGCTGTCGGGCGGTGCTGCGGGCAAGCTTTTTCCTCGAAAGGTTTTCTGGAATCCGCTTTAGCCAAGCAATCGGAGCTTATCGATGCGATGTGGATTTGGAGCGATCGGGGAGCTAGACCCATCGTGATGGATCTAGGTTCTTGCACCGCGTTTATCTCTCAGGGGCTTTCTGATTTGGATCCAGTCCGACGCGAACAACTTCAAAAAATCACGATACTCGATTCATCCGTGTTTGCAGAAACTCTCTTGCCCAAGCTCACGATCAAACGTAGGAAGGGGGTCATTGCCATCCATTCGGTTTGTTCGAATCAGAAATTTGGATGGGGAGATTCCATGGTTAAAGTCGCCGGAGCTTGCAGCGAGAAAGTCCTACAGCCACATGAGGGCAAGTGTTGTGGCATGGGTGGGGATCGTGGATTTGAACTGCCGGGTCTAGTTCAAAGTGCGACCAAGGATGTCGGTCCCCAGATGCAGCAGGCCGACTGTAGCGAAGGCTACACCAATGCCCGTTCATGCGCTCTGTCGCTCTCGACGGGAAGTGGTAAGAGTTGGAGAAGCCTGTTCCATTTGCTCAAGGACTGCACCGATTAGGGATTTCTGATGGATTCGGTATTTGAACATATCATCGATGTTCGCGATTCAGACATCGATGTCCTTGGGCATGTCAACAATGTGGTGTATGTGCAATGGATGCAGAATGCTGCCTATGCTCATTCGGCAGCGTTAGGCTGGACGCTCGAACGCTATTTGGAACTCGGAGCAGGATGGGTTGCAAGACTTCATCAGATCGAATACTTGCAACCAGCATTCGCTGGGGATCGAGTGATCATCAAGACTTGGGTAGCGGATATGAAAAAGGTGACCTCGACTCGGCGATATCGGATGGTTCGGATGGATCCCCCTTTGGCCGACGAACAAGGATTCGTTGATCCGAATGCCCCGATGCGAGAAACACTGCTTGCGGTAGCCCATACCAATTGGGCTTTTGTCGACTACAAACGGGGAACGCCGATGCGGATTCCGGCGGAGATGGCGGCAGACTTTCCGCTGATCATCGATTCACAGTAACTCGAACTATCGAGGCTTGATTTTCTTGGGCCCATAGAGTTCGATGACTTTATCTCGATCATTGATCTCCCTCTCGCGGGCCAAGCAGGCGAGGTTCCAGGCGTGCTTTTTGGTGTAGCGGTTCCAAGCAAAACTCACTTTGCAACGCTTGCCCTTCGAATCGATCCATGAGGCGCAGTAGGCGTAGGACTCGGCGTTCTTCCATCTTGGATCGACGTTCTTGACTTGATGAACACCGACTTTGCCCGTCGTGTTGCGATGCGTTTTGCGACCCTTGGCCGTTTGGACGCTGGGAGATTCCTTAACGAGTTTACTGTAACAGGCTTTTGCGGCCTGCAACGACTTGGACTTTCCACCGTATTGGCGGTCGTTGAAAAAATGCTGTTGGCGTTTGCCTTGGCGCGTCAATCGAACCATCCAACCACGGGTGCTGAGCCCTTCATAATCAATCCGCGTGATCCCCTTATATTTGGATTCAGGCATGTTAAATCGGTGAGTAAATGAGCGTTGCGGAAAAGAAGGTAACGATAAGGAGAGGAGGATCGAAAAGGATAATCGGCAAGGCCACTGTGGTCTACAGGGTAAAGTCAATAAGTGCTCACAGAATCAAAAAACCCCTATTGTGTGGGGCTTTGGATTTCGCAGCGAATCCCTGATGGCGGCGACAATCCCCGCGGCTTTTGTCCATGTCTCTTCCTCTTCCTGTTCAGGTTGGCTATCGGCCACAATTCCTCCGCCGACCTGGAATTGCCACCAACCGTGCGAACAAGTCAATGTTCGTATCAGAATGTTCCAGTCCATGTCTCCGTTGGTCGAGATGTAGCCCAAAGAACCACAGTAGGGGCCTCGCACCGTGGGTTCCAGCTCAGCGATTATTTCCATAGCCCGAATCTTGGGAGCTCCCGTAATACTGCCGCCAGGAAAAATCGCTGCCATGAGTTGGCTCAAGGTGACATGCTCTTTGAGCCGTCCGCGAATACTGCTGACCATGTGCAAGAGAAAAGGGAAGGTTTCGATTTCGCAGAGTTGGTCGACCGACAGGGATTCGATTTCACAAATCCTCGAAAGGTCATTTCGCAAAAGGTCAACGATCATGATGTTCTCGGATCGATCCTTGAGAGCATGCCTAAGCTCCTCGACCAATTGCAGATCTTTCTGAGGATCACCGCTTCTGCGCCTAGTCCCTTTGATTGGCCTAGTTTCAATCCATCGATCATTGACTTGGATGAATCTCTCAGGCGATGCGCTGACAATCTGGGCGTCACCTAGATCGAGGTAGGCTGCAAAAGGTGCAGGATTGACCTGCCGCAACCGCATCACAAGCTCGCTTGCGCTGCAACGCTCTGGACAAAGAAGCCGTTGGGAAAGGTTCACTTGAAAGACATCGCCAGCCAAAATGTACTGACGTGTTTTCTCGACTGCGTTGCGGTATCCTTCGCTATCGAAATTACCGAGCCAGCCACCCCCGAGTCGCGTTTCAAATTGCTCAGCCCGAAGACCATGAGCCATGGCATGAACGCTTGCAGTTCGAGTTTTTGGCTCATTCGAAGCGGAATCCTGACCAAGCAAGTCTATAAACCATTGGCTTCGTTGCTGTGCTCTCTTTGTACGAATCTCCCCGGAAACAATCGGCTCATCGAATGAACCAAAGCCTTGGGAAAAGATCCAACCGCGGTCTTCTGTGGGTAGCTGTCCGTGCTCCCAAGCAAACACGACATCATATAACCCTAGCCAACAGATCGGAACTCCGAGTTCGTCGTGCAAGGCCTGAGGGATCTTTTCAAAGCACCTCCCAAATTCGTAGCCCAGCATCCCTGCGAGACCGCCTTGAAATGGGATATCTGTTCTTGCGAATGTTTTGTATAGAGAAATCCATCGCTCGACGGAGGCAAGTGGATCGGCGATCGGTTCATCGATGGCGAATACATCGATAGGATCTGCAGCCATGAAACTAAACCGACTGCGAGGATCGTTGCGCAGGGCACTATCGAACCAGATGCAGCCAGGCAATTTGGATAACTTAGAAAAAACTACCTCCGGAGTCGCCTCCGGAGGTAGTTCTATTTGAATAGGTTCAAACACTCTATCGGTCAGCCCGCATCACGGGTTCCTAGTGGTGATGGTGATGATCAATCAGAAGCAACTTTTCTTCCTTACCATCGATCTTGGCTACCAGTCGAGCTTGGACTCCCTTCTCGTCCTTGCCACTTGCACCGACGAGGGTTAGAAGCTCTTGGTCTTTTATTTCGAAGATCGATCCGGCGATCTTGGCGGACTCAAGCGGCTCGAGTTTGAACTTCTTCTCTTGACCACTAGAGGTTACGACGACTTCGACCGACTCGATCTTATTTCCGCCGCTGACGAGTTCTTCAAAGTAAACGGTCAATGTTTGTTTGTCTTCATCGTGAGCCCATTCAAAGTGGGTCGTAGGGCTGGTATCGAAGTGGGCGATGTGTCCTCCGTTAGGACCATGCTCGGGATGATCATGACCGGCATGGTCGTCCTTTTTGTCCGACTTGCTGTTGCCATGGTCATGATCGTGGTCGTGGCCCGAGCTCTTGGCACCGGCTCCTTGCTTGGAACCCCCGTTTTTCGGGGCATCGCAGCCCACCCAAACCGGAATACTGAAAACCAAGGACAGTGCGATCCATTTCGAGATTTTCATAGCGAGTTCTCTTTGCTTTTCCTTGTTAGGCTGGGAAATCGATCCGTGCTCACCGAACCCTCGTGTAAAACACTTTTGCAATCGGTGTGCGTATTGTACGCATTGTGTCCGCTTTGGTTCGTTATTGAAGCTATTTCGGTCGCAATTCTCTTCGGCAATCTGGGTCTTTTGGGGTCGGCTCGCCGACGGCTTGAACTGGGTGGGAAAACAGGTATCTCCACACGCTTTCATGCAGGTACTTTCCATCGCTATTTCGCACCGCGGCTTTTCCTGGAGTTACGCAACTGTGAGCCCGCTTTTCGTCGTTTCCGACATCGGCATCGGTGATGAGCCGACGGGAATTGGAGTAGGGATCCTGCTGCTGGTCAACATTGACGATCGGCCCAAAAGCTTGCAAACCCAACAGTTCCCAGCTTCGGCAATAGTGATCTCCAGTCCATCCGGTATCGAGCACATGGGAGAACCCGAAGAAACGCTCCTTGGGGGTGGCCGAATCCAGAGCCTGCCAAGATTCGTATTGGTCTCTCGGACCGCAGAACATCACCACGCGATCGACCCTCTGATGCAAAGCAAATCTGGCCGAAGTGGTCGCGCCGTGGGAGGCTCCCGAGACGATCACTCGCTCCCATGCGACCTGCGAATTTTCCTTTGAAGAATTACTGACTTGGGATCCTTGCAAGTATTGGCCCCAGCCACCTTGGGGGTCTTGGCCATCGAGCCAAAGCAAAAACTGACGCACCCTCTCTTGCAACCCATCGGGCTTATCGATCGCGACCAGATCGCTAAAATCCTCTCCCGTTGCAGCCTCGAGTCGAATTTTGCCAAGCGCATATCGATCCTCGGGCGGGGGTTCTTTTCCGAAGCGATTGAACCAGCCGTTGGCATAATGCACCCTCAAGACATGGAATCCTTCATCGGCTAAAAAGTGGAACAACTCTGGACTATGGCCCATGAACCACACGACGAGCTTTCCTTTTGAAGCAACACCGCTTGGACGACACGCATGCTGGATATCAGCTGGCTTCCCTTCTTTTTCCAGCAGGAAATCGATCTGAGGATAAGCTTTGGTGCGAGGATCGATCTGACTGGCTCTGGACGTAAACTCGACATAGGGTTTGATCTTGGGTTCTTGGCCGTAGCACCATGTTATAAAACACGGTGTAATAAAAACGAGCAATAAGCTAAGTTTCAGCCAAACCCTAGGACTTTTTGCCGACATAGAATAGTTCCATAACAGGAGCACAACTTCGAACCACTTCCATCGCGAGTATACCTCAGGGGACTGCGTTGAAAATATACTTCACCGATCGATTTGTATTACCGCTTCCCGAAGGCCATCGCTTCCCGATGAGCAAATACCGTCGTTTGCGGGATCGACTCATTGCAAGCCCAGTGCATTTTGGGGATGTATTTCTTGAGCCACCGGCAGCGAGTATCGAGCAGCTCCGCCTTGCACATGACCCTGAGTATGTCGAGCGAGTTGTACGAGGAGAGCTTACAGAAAAAGAGCTCAAGCGGATCGGTTTTCCTTGGTCACCTGAAATGGTCGAGCGTTCGTGCCGAAGTTCTGGAGCCACACTGGCTGCGGCTCGCGCAGCGTTGGGCGAAGGGATCGCAGTGAATCTTGCCGGGGGCACCCATCATGCGATGCGGGGGGCGGGGGAAGGTTACTGCGTATTTAACGATTCGGCCGTGACGATTCGAACTCTGCTTGAAGAAGGTCTCATCAAGCGGGCTTGCGTCATCGATTGCGACGTCCATCAAGGGAACGGGACTGCAGAAATATTAGGAGCGGATTCGAATGTCTTTACCTTTTCGATCCACTGTGCAAAGAACTTTCCCTCACGCAAGTTTCCTAGCCACCTGGATGTGGATCTTCAGGAGGGAACTGGGGATATGGCTTATTTGGCTCAGCTCGAACAAGGTTTAGCGCAAGTCATGTCCGCTGGGCCTTACGATCTAGCGATTTATCTTGCCGGTGCGGACCCGTACGTTGGAGATCGGCTAGGACGCTTGGCGCTGAGCAAGGAGGGGTTGCGGATGCGAGACAGGCTGGTTTTAGATGTGCTTACGGAAAGAGGGATTCCGATCGCAGTGGCGATGGCTGGAGGATATGCACCGGATGTTAATGATATTGTCGATATTCATGCAATGACGGTGCAGGAATCGGCTCGAATCGCCTCGATGTACTGCTGAGCCGCTGAATCGCTACGCGTACCCTACGATAGACCGTAGGGTGCGGTGAAGCGGTCCAATCTCAATTCAATTCGAAACCGTACACAAATCAACCACCATTTTAGGATCACACGGCCCAACCCACCGACCGCGTAACCCACCAGGGCGCCCTCTTGCGCGCTTCGTGGTACGTTTCGCGATTCGGGGGCTTACGTTGGAAACATCCATCGTTGATAAACAGGCGATGAATCAATTGCGATCCATGAGGCGCTGAATCGCTGCACGTACCCTACGGCTGACCGTAGGGTGCGGTGAAGCGGTCCAATCTCGACTCAAGGCGAAATCTTTTGCATATCAATCAACATTCCATCATCACACGGCCCAACCCACCGACCGCGTAACCCACCAGGGCGCCCTCTTGCGCGCTTCGTGGTACGTTTCGCGATTCGGGGGCTTACGTTGGAGATGTCCATGGTTGATAAACAGGCGATGAATCAATTGCGATCCATGAGGCGCTGCATCGCTGCACGTACCCTACGGCTGACCGTAGGGTGCGGTGAAGCGGTCCAATCTCAATTCAATTCGAAATCTTTTGCATATCAATCAACATTCCATCACTAGACGGCCCAACCCACGGACCGCGTAACCCACCAGGGGGGCCTCTTGCGCGCTCCCTGGTACGTTTCGCGATTCGGGGGCTTATGTTGGAGAGGTCCATGGTTGATAAACAGGCGATGAATCAATGGCGATCTATGATGCGCTGAATCGCTGCACGTACCCTACGGCTGACCGTAGGGTGCGGTGAAGCGGTCCAATCTCGACTCAATTCGAAACCTTTTGCATATCAACCAACACTCCATCACTAGACGGCCCAAGCCACCGACCGCGTAAACCACCAGGGCGCCCTCTTGCGCGCTCCGTGGTACGTTTCGCGATTCGGAGGCTTACGTTGGAAACATCCATCGTTGATAAACGACCCGCCACGCCGGAGACGGTATTCGCCGAAATCCGATTTATCTTCGTGATTCCCCAGCAACTCCGAAAGCTCAAGGGCTTGAACTTCCTCGACACCACTGTGGGACCGACGGTTCGCTATGTGATCCCAGCGGTCTTGACACCATTCCCATACGTTCCCATCGCATTCCTGCAATCCGAAGGGATTAGGAATGCCTTGATGCGGATCGCGAGGGGCATCATCGTTGCAATTATCGGTGTACCATATTAGTTCGTCTTGGCTTAAATATTCGCCCCGCTGGATTCGCTCCCGGTAAGAACCTACGCCCTCCCCAAAGCACACATCTGTGTCGGTACCCGCGCGGCAAGCGTACTCCCACTGAGTTTCCGTCGGCAACGTGCATTCATACTGCACGCCTTCGATTTGTAGCTGCCCGCTGCAGCGCTCGTTGAGGATCCGACAAAGCTCCTGGGATTGCCTCCAAGTGATACGCCTGTGCTTAATCAACCTGTAGGGCGGGGCTCCGACCCGCACGCACTTGTTGTTATCGACACCGCCGGGCCTGGAGACCCGGCCTACGACGCTAGTAAACCCGTCATGGCCCCCCTCAACCCCCAGAGGAAGTTGGAAGTGAGAAGTGTGAAGGGGCAGAACGCCTAGCGAGATCAGGCCAAGATGGCCTGCAGGACGTTGCCATGCACATCGGTGAGCCGAAAATCGCGTCCGGCATAGCGAAACGTCATGCGCTGATGGTCGTATCCCATCAAATGCAAAATCGTCGCGTGCAAATCATGAATCGATACAGGATTCTCAACCGCCTTGAACCCAAACTCGTCGGTCGCTCCATAAACCATCCCACGCTTGACCCCTCCTCCTGCCATCCACAACGAAAACCCCCAATGGTTGTGGTCCCGGCCCTGACTTGCCCCACCTCCGTCTTGCCCCATCTCCACCGTCGGCGTTCTCCCAAACTCACCCGTGCACAATACCAAGGTCGAATCGAGCAACCCTCGCTGCTTAAGATCGATCAGCAAGGCTGCTAACCCTGAATCGCACTCGTTGGCCACCTTGCGATGCTCCTGCTGAATATTCGAATGGCTATCCCAAGGCTGCATCTCGCCATGCCACGTCTGGACGAACCGAACCCCTCGCTCGACGAGCCTCCTTGCGATGAGCAACTGCCGATTCTGTGGCCCCTCTCCATACAATTGCAATATGTGCTCAGGCTCCTTGGAAATATCAAAAGCTTCACTGGCCTCAGTCTGCATGCGATAAGCCAGTTCGAACGACTTGCGCCTCGCCTCGATCGCCGCCTCCCCTGGACGCTCCTGCAAGTGTTTTTGATTGAGTTGCTGGAGGAACTCAAATTGCTTGGACTGCTCGCCTGACGATAATCGCTTATTCTGCAAATGATCGATCAATTTCGATGTATCGCTCTTGGATGTATCGACGCGTGTGCCTTGATAAGCCCCCGGCAAAAAGGCACTTCGCCAGTTCCCTGCCCCACCCACGGGCAATCCCCCAGGGCATAAAGCGACGAACGCTGGAAGATTCTCATTGATTGTTCCCATCCCCCATGTCAACCATGAGCCAAGACTCGGTCGCACCAAACGCTGGTCCCCAGTGTTCATGAGCATCAGCGACAACTCATGGCTTGGCAGTTCGGCATACATCGAACGAATCACGGTCATTTCGTCGACGCACTTGGCAAGCTTGGGAAACAAATCGCTTACCGGAATCCCGCTTTGACCATGCTGCTCGAAAACAAAAGGCGATGGCAAGGCCACTCCCGTCTTTCGCTCGGTCTTAAGATTCTCAAAAGGCAATATCTGCCCAGCCCGCTTGGTCAACTCGGGCTTGGGATCAAACGTATCGACTTGCGATACCCCACCGTTTAAAAACACATGGATGATATGTTTGGCTTTCCCCGCAAAATGCAGTGGCAAGGCACCTTGGGTCTCCAAGGCTTGCAAGTCGTCTTGGGCAAACCCTCGCGAACCTGACGCGAGCATGCTCGATAGGGCCAAGCCGCCAAAGCCCATCCCACAACTTCGCATCCAGTGCCTACGTGGCATGGACGTATTGGATTCAAGTGGATTCATGGCAATTTTCCAGGGGATCGACGGGGGGCTAATCAATAAAGGTAAATTCGTTGGATGCCAGCAGGGCATGGGCGAGTTGTGCCCACCCCTTTTCTGGATCTGGAGCCTGGCCTTCGATGACCGTTTGATTGGACTCATCGATAAAACTTAGAGCTAATTGCTCTTCGTCAGCCTTTGGCGCTCGGCCAAGGATCTTTCGAAAGAGTTCGGCAATTCTTTCGGGTTTGGCTTGATCGGGATCCTTCTTGGTTGACGAGGCGATCTTGGCCGCACGATCTTGGATGAACTCGCTGTTGAGCGCAAAGAGGGTTTGCTGAGGTACGGTTGTCTCTGGCCGCTTGGCCGTGCAAGCGTTCGGGTTGGCGACATCGAACGTGCTCATCAATGGCGATACGATATCTCGATTGACAAATCCATAGATGCTACGGCGAGTGGATGTCGGATTGGCTTCAAAGTCCACAGGACGACCACCTTGGGCGAAATCCAACTCCCCTGACACGCTGAGCATCGCATCTCGCATGGCTTCAAAGTCCAGTCGCCTTCTAGGCATTCGCCAAAGCAATCGATTCTCGGGATCCACTTGGCGGCTGTGTGAGTCTTCGACGCAAGCTTGTCGGTACACCTTCGTCGATAAAATCTGTTTGTGCAGCCACCGCAACGACCATCCATTCTTGCGAAATTCATTGGCGAGGTAATCCAGGAGTTCCGGATGCGTTGGAGGCGTTCCTCGGGTTCCAAAATCGTCGGGGGTACGTACCAGCCCAACTCCGAAATGCTGCTGCCAAACCCAATTGACTATCACTCGAGTTGTCAGCGGGTTATCCTCGGAAATCACCGCGCGAGCCAGCCCTAAACGTCGCTTGCCATCTTCGAAGCTCTCCAACGGTTTGCTACGGCGAATCGCGGTGAGAAATCCTGGCTCGACCACAGGTCCTCGCGAAAGAGGGTTTCCTCGCAAATAAATGTTTTGCTCTTGAGGCTTTGGAGTCTCGTGCAAGACCATTGCCCGAGGCGGAGCGCCGGGCGAAGAGAGGTTCAATTGGTGGATCGCACCTCGCTTGCCACTGATCATGTCGGCGATGGTTCGATTGGTCAGTTTCGAAGCTTCGTTTTCAGGGACATCGAAAGGGGTGCCCGGACCGTAAAGATGATGGCGCAGTTGTCGATGCGAGGGGCTATTGATGGTTTTGTGTTCGGGATGATCATCCGGTTTAACGGCAGCTCCTGGAACCGCTTCAAGCGAAGTCTGCACCAAGGCGGTCAGCCACTGCTTGTGCTCATCGCCAAAGACATCCCCGTAGAGACTTGCCAATTCCAATAACGACTTAGGTTTCTTTTCAGAGATCGCATCCAAGAGGATGGGGTTCCATTTCGGAGGGTCACCGGAAAGCTTATGGATCGTCTCAGGTTTGAATCCTGCCGCTTCTAATTCCGCACGAAGTTTTGCAACAAGCTCTTCGGACTTTTTAGCAAACTCCTCTTCGCTGATTTGGCCCCAGGATCGGGCTTGGAACCAAACGTGAAAGACAGGGTCGTCTTGGCTGAGTTCACTGAGGTACTTTAGCCAACGATTGACGATCGCTGGACGGACTTCATCGGTTCGGTAGGACAAAAAGGCGGTTGCAAGATCCGCTTCAACGGCTCCCTTGGCGATCTCTGCCAAATAGAGTCCGACTTGCATGCGCAATCGACTGCGCATGACTTCGTTTTGTTCGCGAGCAAATTGCTGATGCCGATCGGACAGAGTTTTCAGTTGCGTTTCATAATCTCGCTGCGCATTGGCATCGGGGGATTGTCCAATCACGGGCAAGGTTTCAGGTGGATTGCTCGGCGCGATCGCGGCCACCAGGGCATAGTAGTCCGCCGTTGGAATGGGATCGAATTTATGATCGTGGCAGCGAGCGCAAGTGACCGTCAGGCCCATCAGTCCACGCGTGATCACATCGATCCGGTCATCGATGGTGTCGTGGTAGTTTCGAAACTGCATTCCGACAGTGAGGAAGCCTAGGGCAGCAAGTTTGGGATCGTTCTCAGGCAAGTCGATTTGATCGGCTGCGATCTGCTCGAGAAGGAATTGATCGAAGGGCAAGTCTCGCTCGATAGCAGCGATGACATAGTCTCGGTAGGTGTAGGAGAAGGGAAAACTCGTAAAGCCGATGGCTGCCCCGCCGTGCGTGTCGGCATACCTAGCGATGTCTAACCAATGTTTGCCCCATCGCTCGGCATATCGAGGGGATTCGAGCAAGCGGTCGATCCATTTGCTCATCGATTCTGGATCGGTGTCCGTAACGAGGCGACTTAGTTCTTCGCTTGTCGGAGGCAGTCCGGTCAGATCGAAAGAGACTCGGCGAATGAATTGTTCCTTGGACAACTCTGGCGAAAGTTTCAATCCAGCCTTATCGAGCGATTGCTTGATGAATCGGTCGATGGGAAGCTCATTTTGATTCGAATCGTCGGTGACTTGCTGTAGGAGTTTGGTCGAATCGCCGATGGGTTCAAAGGCCCAGTGTTCGGAGTATTTAGCACCTTGGGCGATCCAGTCCTTGAGGATGGTAATCTGCTCGGCGCTCAGGGGTTTGCCAAGGTGCCCAGGAGGCATCACTTGGTCTGGATCGGTCGACTCGATGCGATGGATCAGGGGACTCTCGTGTGGCTTTCCAGCAACAATCGCCGATTGCGTTGCATCGGCCTGAGTATCGAGTCGCAAATCGGCTTGCCGATTGTTCGAATCCGGACCGTGGCATTGCAAGCAGTGGTTGGCCAAGATTGGGCGAACTTGACGGTTGAAATCGATTTGGCCGATGGCTGGAATGACCAATACCCAATCGAGAGTCAGAGCCAAAAAAATAATTTCAAAACGCGGGTTCTTCATGCGAGCAAGTTTCAGAAAGGGTAGACCTGTGGGGCGATCGCTACGAACGCAATAGGAGGGAGGGGGCGGCACAGGTACTCCGCAAGGTGGGGTGATCGACGCTTTATTATAACTGCAATTGATGTTCGAAATCAACCGATCGACTAGATCATGTAGGACCAGTCGCTTGCATCGAGATGCTCAGGATGGTTTGGACAGTTGGCGCAGCGTGTCGGGCCGATCAATTTGTAGGCTGCTTTGAGAGCTTGGATGGTACTGGCCCAGATTTCTGATTCCTCTCGAAAAACGTTCGATGCACCGATGAGTTTGAGCATTCCGACGTTGGCTAGAACGCCGAGCATTTCATCATCGACACCGCTGAGCATGACCGTCACGCCGCGATCATGCATTTTGGTGATGAACTTTTCGAGGATCTGCATACAGACCGAATCGGGGTTTCGTGCACGCTTTAGTCGTAGGATGATCACTTTCCAATCCGGTTCGGCTTGTTCTTGGATCGAATCCATCAAGTTCTCGAAGTCCGGTGCGCTTCCGAAGAAGAGTTCGCCTTCCAGATTGTAGATTCGAATCAGCGAGCATTGAGGATCATCGGGCTGAACTTCGCGGATGACTCGATCGGTCGTCACGGCCAATTCGGTCATCGAGATCTTGGCCGCTTTGGGGATATACAGCGCAAAGGAGAGAGCTACGCCGATGAGGATACAAAACTCGACGGAGACCAAGATGGCCGATAGGGCGGTGATCGCAAGGATCAGTGCATCAAAGCGAGTGGCTTTGGCGATGTATTTGAGCGTGGCGACTTCGGTCATTCGAAAGGCTGTTAGCACCAAGATTGCGGCAAGGGCTGGGCGGGGAATGTAAGCGGCAAAAGGTGCAAACAGCAAGATCGTTGCAGCCACACCTGCGGCGCTGATGACCCCTGACCACTGCGTGGCAGCGCCTGAGGAGTGATTGATGTAGGTTCGAGTCAGGGAGCCTGAACCGGGGAAGCAATTGAAGAAGCTACCGACGGTATTGGCTAGACCTTCGCTTAAGCATTGCTGATTCATATCGAGTTTTTCGCCCGTCTTGGACGCGATGGATTTGGCCATGGCCATCGCCTCGAGGAGTCCAAGAAAGGCGATCGCAAGAGCGCTGCCAGAGAGTTCACGAACCATCATCCAGTCCCAAGTTGGAAGTGCGAACCAGGGGAGTTGTCTGGGTACACTCTCGGTGAGTTTGACTTGCAGTTCCCTCGATGGATCGATCCAGTGGAGTCCGACTGAAACGGCTACGATGGCGATAAGGAACTCAGGGAACCAGACCGAGAAACGGCGATTGATCCAACGCATTGCAAGTGCGATTGCAGCCGTGCAGAGCGCGACGCAGAATGTCGGCCACTGGACTCCGTCACTGGCGCTGATGGTCTTCCAGAACCGAACAAGAAAATGATCGTGAGGATCGGTAGTGACTTGCAATCCAAGGACGTTCTTGAGTTGATCCATTAGCAGCAAGACCGAAGCCCCGAGAGTAAAGCCGACGATGACGGCTTTGGAGATGAATCGTGACAGGTCACCGAATCTTCCGAGCGAAATGGCGGTTTGGATGAGGCCGACTAAAAGAGCCATCAAGATTGCGGCGCTTCGTCGGCGCTCGTCCCCATCGATGCTTGCAAGGGCGCTGAGCATGGCGATCGAAATGGCATTGGTAGGACCGTTGATCAGTTGCTTGGAAGAATCGAGCAACGCACCGACGCTGGTCATAACGATGGCCGTATAGAGACCCATTTCGGCTGGCATGCCGAAGATCTTGGCGTAGGCGATGGCTTGGGGGACAGCGACGGCAGCGACGGTCACCCCAGCGAAAAAATCCCGCTGGAGCATTGAAGCGTTGTAGCCTCGCAGAGAGCCGATGGCAGGAACCCATCGATACAAGGTCTCGGTTTTCGAGGGGCGTTGCCCCAGGTTATGTTGAGTATGGCCGTTTGCCAATCGGTTTGTCATTCTTTATTCGCCAAAGGGAATCCGTATCATAGTCTGTGGCAACGGCCCAGGACATGGGGGGATCATTCCGTTGGCCAAACGTGTCCATTGGCTGAATCGATCGACAATTGGGCTATTCGGTTTTGATTCGCCAACGGCGATATTCATCATAGCCTGGGGCATCGCCCCAGGTTTGGGGAACCGGTCGGTCGCCATTTGGCCAAAGGCCATATTCAATCGCGATCAATCCCGGCCTTCCAGGGGCGATGCCCCTGGCTACGTTGAGTTTGGCCGTTGGCCAAATGTGTGAACGGGTTTGCTCGATGGACAATTGGCTGTTTGGTTTTGATTCGCCAAAGGCGATATTCACCATAGCCTGGGGCATCGCCCCAGGTTTGGGGAACCGGTCGGTCGCCATTTGGCCAAAGGCCATATTCAATCGCGATCAATCCCAGATGTATGGTTCATCGAACGTGATCCCGTAACGCGCTAATCGCCCACCAGGGGCGATGCCCCTGGCTATGTTGAGTTTGGCCGTTGGCCAAATGTGTCAATGGGTTTACTCGATCGACAATTGGGCTGTTTGGTTTTCATTCGCCAAAGGCGATATTCACCGCAGCCTGGGGCATCGCCCCAGGTTTGGGGAACCGGTCGGTCCCTTTTGGCCAAAGGCCATATTCAATCGCGATCAATCCCAGATGTATGGTTCATCGAACGTGATCCCGTAACGCGTTAATCGCCCACCAGGGGCGATGCCCCTGGCTATGTTGAGTTTGGCCGTTGGCCAAATGTGTCAATGGGTTTACTCGATCGACAATTGGGCTGTTCGGTTTTCATTCGCCAAAGGCGATATTCACCGTAGCCTGGGGCATCGCCCCAGGTTTGCGGAACCGTTCGGTCGCCATTTGGCCAAGGGCCATATTCAATCGCGATCAATCCCAGATGTATGGTTCATCGAAGGTGATCCCGTGACGCGTTAATCACCCTCCAGGGGCGTTGCCCCTGGCTATGTTGAGCTTGGCCGTTGGCCAAATGCGTCAATGGGTTTGCTCGATGGACAATTGGCTGTTTGGTTTTCATTCGCCAAAGGCCATATTCAATGGCGATCAATCCCAGACGTATTGTTCATCGAAGGTGATGCCGTAACGCTTTAAGAAGTGGCGGTATTCCTCCTGGAAAGTCTTGTGGCGGTGATGTTCCTCTTGCGACTTGATGTATAGCACCACGCTTTCTCGGTGGGTGGGACTTACGGAAAATATGCCGTAGCCACGTTGCCAAAAGAATTTGTCCAGGTTAGGCCGGAGCGTTTTGATGAATTTAGACGATTCTCGCTTGACGTGTTCTACAAAGTCCTTTGCCGCATGAATACGGCCCATGTCGAATAGGATATGGACGTGATCTTCAACGCCACCAACCACCACAAATGGCGACCCCATGTCCCGTAGAGTCGTTGCAAGATAGCCGTGAACCCGTTGGCGTATATCGACCTTGATGAAGGGGAACCGATCCTTGGTACTAAAAATAAGGTGCGCATAGAGCTGTGACAACGATTGCGGCATAATCGTGAACCTCCTCCGTGATATTAACGGCCGATCGTCAATTAGAGTTTCCCCCAAATATGCGACACCCCTGGACATGGGGATTCTAGGGTGAAGATGTCCTTCGGCAAATCCGGTTCGCGTCGGAACGTTGCCCGGCTTTCCAGGGGCGTTGCCCCTGGCTATGTTGAGCTTGGCCGTTGGCCAAATGTGTGACTTGGTTTACTCGATGGACAATTGGTCTGTTCGGTTTTGATTCGCCAAAGGCGATATTCACCGTAGCCTGGGGCATCGCCCCAGGTTTGGTGGACCCGGCCCTCCAGGGGCGTTGCCTCTGGCTACGTTGAGTTTGGCCGTTGGCCAAATGTGTCCATCGGTTTTGATTCGCCAACGGCGATATTCATCATAGCCTGGGGCATCGCCCCAGGTTTGGGGTACAATTTCCATCCGGTTGGTGGACAATTGGGTTCGCATTAAAACGCATTGCGTGGGCGATGCCTTCCAGGGGCGTTGCCCCTGGCTATGTTGAGTTTGGCCGTTGGCCAAATATGTTATTCGGTTTTCTTCGCCAACGGCGATATTCACCATAGCCTGGGGCATCGCCCCAGGTCATTTTTCACACAGATGAAGGAAGACGTGTTTAGATTGTCCCAGACTGACTCGGTCGAATCCAAAGTAATCTATCTTGACAATCAAGCGACTACCGCGGTCGATCCGCGTGTTGTCGATGCAATGATTCCAATGATGATCGATCAGTACGCAAACGCAGGGAGTATCACGCATGAACCTGGCAGACGTGTTGCTTGCATCATCGAACGGGCAAAAGAGCAGATGCTCGATCTGCTCGGAGCATCCCAAGGCGAACTGATTTTCACAAGCGGTGCGACCGAAAGCATCAACTTGGCCCTTGCAGGTGTCTGTCTGCATCCGAGACAAAAACGAAATCGCTTGCTCATCGGTAGCATCGATCATCGCGCCGCGTTGGACTGCGCAAAGCGAATCGGCAAGTCCAACTTCATCGTTGAATATCTGCAATCCACTTCTACAGGAGCTTATCTAGCGGACGTTCTCCAAGAGCAACTGAGCGAAAATGTCGCATTGGTCTCTTTGATCCTCGGGAACAATGAAATCGGGACCTTGCAAGACATGCGGCCCATTGCAGATCTTTGTCATGCCCAAGGCGCAATGCTTCATTTGGATGCAACACAGACCGTCGGCAAAGTCCCATTCGATGCACGATTGACGGGAGCTGATTTGATCAGTTTTTCGGCCCACAAATTCTATGGCCCTAAAGGGGTCGGTGGACTGTTGATCTGCAACGACCAACTCAAACTTACTCCACTGATCGTCGGAGGTGGCCAGCAAAACAATCTGCGGTCCGGTACCCTCAACACCGCAGGCATCGTCGGTATGGCTAAAGCCCTCGAAGTCGCCGTTGCCGATTTGACATCGGAACTTCCGAGTATTCATCAACTTCGCCAACGCCTGTGGGATAAGCTTCGATTTGGAATCGAAGGTGTGCATTTGAATGGGCCAAGTTGGCCGCACGACTTGATACAACCAAGCGTCTGGCTAGAGCGACTACCAGGCAACCTCAACGTCCAATTTCCTAAAGTCGACGGCCAATCGCTGATGCTCAAAGTCCCGAGCCTAGCCCTCAGCAGCGGATCGGCTTGCAGTTCTGCTGAGCCTCATCCGAGCCACGTCCTGTTGGGAATCGGGTTGGGCGAGGATCAAGCTCGCTGCAGCTTGCGTTTCGGTATAGGTAGATTTAATACTGCGGCTCAGATCGATATTGCTGCCGATCTGATCATCGCAGCCTACGAGGAGCTGGTTCATTTCGTCGGCTGAGCATTTTCGTCGCTTGACCGCTTTAAAGCGGCATCGACAATAGACCCACAGCGAAGCATTTTGTTATTCGTACAAAGTCACCAAAGGAAATCTCGATGAGTGCCATCGATTCAAGTTCGCCGAAAACGCTCGAGCCTATCCCTACTGCCTCGATGCAGGTTCCCGACGCGTCAGGCCGCTTCGGGGACTTTGGGGGACGCTACGTTCCCGAGACGCTAACTCGGGCATTGGATGAATTGATACTTGAGTATCAAAAAGCGAGGAAGGATCCAGACTTTCAAGCCGAGCTCGATGAACTGCTTCATCGGTTCGTTGGGCGACCCTCACCGTTGTACCATGCCAAGCGACTGAGCGGTTTGCTCGGTGGTGCACAGATTTGGCTCAAGCGCGAGGATCTCAATCACACCGGTGCTCACAAGATCAACAATACGCTTGGACAAGCCTTGCTGACTCTACGAATGAAGAAGACCCGAGTGATCGCCGAGACCGGAGCCGGACAGCACGGTGTGGCAAGCGCGACGGCTTGTGCCCACTTTGGACTTCCTTGCGTGGTCTACATGGGTGCCGAAGACGTTCGTCGGCAAAAGCCAAACGTCTTTAGCATGAAGCTCATGGGGGCAGAGGTACGTGCGGTCGAGAGTGGATCAAAGACTCTTCGCGATGCGGTCAATGAAGCGATGCGCGATTGGATGTCTAGTGTTGAGCACACGCACTACATCATCGGCTCGGTGATCGGTCCCCATCCGTTCCCACAAATGGTTCGAGACTTTCAAAGTGTTATCGGCAAGGAGTGCCGCGAACAATGCCTCAGCAGTATCGGACGACTCCCGGATGCGATCGTCGCTTGCGTCGGTGGTGGGAGCAACGCAGCGGGAATGTTCTATCCGTTCGTCAATGACACCAGCGTGCGTCTCATCGGAGTCGAAGCCGGTGGACGAGGCGCCCAGGCAGGCCAGCACGCTTCTCCATTGAGCTTTGGTTCCCCCGGAGTGCTGCATGGTTCCTACAGCTATGTGATGCAGGATGATGACGGCCAGACCAGCGATGTGCATTCGATCTCAGCAGGCCTCGATTATCCCGGAGTAGGCCCAGAGCATTCGTACTGGAAGGATACGCATCGAGTGGAATATACGTCGTGCCGTGATGACGAAGCCTTAGGTGCATTTGATCTATTGGCCAGAAACGAAGGGATCCTAACTGCCTTGGAGACTTGCCATGCACTTGCCAAGGCGGCTGAGATTGCCAAGACCATGTCGCGCGATGAGCACCTTGTGATTTGTCTATCGGGCCGTGGCGATAAAGATGCTGCGGAACTGGCTCGCCTACGTGGCCAGGAATGGTAACCTAGCACGCTCTCTATACCCCTGAATTCTCCCCAACGAAACGCGCTGAGTATGACCGCTATCGATGAGTTGTTCGCTAGATTGAAAGCTTCTGGAAAAAAGGCTTTCATGCCTTTTGTTACCGCTGGCGATCCGAATATGGCTTTTACGTCCAAGGTCATTACTCGACTTTCGGAGCTGGGTTGTTCGATGGCCGAAATCGGATTTCCCTACAGTGACCCGATCGCCGATGGACCGGTGATCCAGGCCTCCTACACTCGGGCACTTGGTAACAAGCTCAAGCTTCAGCAAATCTTCGATCAGATCCAAAACGATCGACCGAAGTGGTCGATGCCACTTGTTGCGATGGTTTCCTATGCGATCATCCATCGCCAGGGGCCGGAGTCCTTCATCTTGTCGGCCAAACAAGCCGGTTTCAGCGGGGTGATCGTCCCGGATTTGCTTGTCGAAGAGAGCCCGAAGGTGGCTTCGCTCTGTCGCAAACACGACTTCAATTTGATCCAACTGGTCACCCCGACGACCCCTCCGGAGCGCGCGTTGAAGATCGCCGAGGCATCGAGCGGTTTTTTGTATTTCGTGAGCGTCACTGGGATCACCGGCGAGCGAACCGAGCTGCCTGAAGGCCTCGTCGATCGGGTAGGGTGGCTCAAAGCACGAACGAACTTGCCGATTTGCATCGGATTTGGTATCTCCAAGCCCGAGCATGTCCGGTTGCTTGCTCCGGTGAGCGACGGTCTGATCGTTGGATCGGCGATCGTTCGATGTTTGGAGGGTGCGGTCAATTCCGAAGAGCAAGCTTTGCAGAGTGCAAGCCAATTGGTTTCAAGTTTGCTTGCCGCAATGGATACCTGAAAGGACAAGGTGGATTTGTGCGATACCGTCAATTGGATAAGATCATCGAGCTTGTTCCTGGAGAGCGAATAGTCGCCACACGAGAACTCCGAAAAGACGAGGACTACCTTCGGGACCATTTTCCACTCTTTCCTGTTATGCCCGGCGTGATGATGCTTGAGGCCTTGTTTCAAGCATCGATGTGGCTAGTGCATGCGACCGACAACTTCGAGCATTCGATGCTCACGCTCGACGAGGTACGCAATGTCAAGTTCGCTGACTTTATGCAACCCGGTCAAGTGTTGACCGTGACGGTCGAGTGGGATAAGTCCGATGACAAAACGGTCAAGGTCAAAGCCCAGGGGATGCGTGGTGATGTTGTGGCCGTCAGTGGTCGATTGGTCATTGGAAAACGGAATCTGGGAGCAGGTGGCGACGTGCAACTGCAAGCCGCCGACGAGTATGCCCGCTCGACGATGCGTCAAGAAATTGAGGAATTGATCGCCAAGGGAGCTAGTGCGATCGCAGGGGCTTGAGAATCACAACCCCCAAAGGGGGAATGGTTATTTCGAGAGAGGCACTTTGGGCATGGTAGGGCAAGTGTGCATCGGCGTGGATCACACCGGGGTTACCAACACCTGATCCTCCATAGATGGCTGCATCACTGTTGAATATCTCGCGATAGCCCCCGGCAAACGGCACACCCATGCGATAGGGTCGAACCACTGGGGTAAAGTTGCAGCACACGAGCAAATGCTCTTGGGATTGGGCATCGTGGCTTTTACGCAGATAGACCAACACGCTGTCGTGGGCGTTTTGGCAATCGATCCACTCGAAGCCTTCGCCGCTAAAGTCCTTTTGGTGAAGCGGTTTTTCGCTTGTATGCAATCGGTTTAAATCGGCAACGAGCCGCTGGATACCCGCATGGGTTTCCCATTCCAAAAGCTCCCATTGGAGTTGGTCGTCATAGTTCCATTCGTGCCACTGAGCTAGTTCTCCACCCATAAAAAGCATCTTCTTGCCAGGATGGGTCCACATGTAGGAAAACAGGAGTCGAAGATTAGCGAACTTTTGCCACAAGTCGCCGGGCATCTGACCGATCAGAGACCCTTTGCCATGGACCACCTCGTCATGGGAAAGAGGAAGTTGGAAATTTTCGGAGTAGGCATAGATGAGGCTAAAGGTCAGGTCGTTTTGGTGGTGTTTTCGATAGATCGGATCGCGCCGCATATACCGAAGGGTGTCATTCATCCAGCCCATGTTCCACTTCATCGAAAAGCCCAATCCGCCAACGTCCACCGGATGACTAACGCCAGCCCACGAGGTCGACTCTTCGGCGATGGTTAGAATGCCGGGAAACTCACTGTGGCATTGGCGATTGAACTCGCGTACAAAATGAACGGCAGCGAGGTTCTCACGTCCCCCCATGTCGTTGGGGATCCACTCCCCTTGCTTGCGCGAGTAGTCTAGATAGAGCATCGAGGCAACGGCATCGACGCGGAGTCCATCGACGTGGAATTTATCGAACCAAAACAGCGCGTTGGAAATCAGGAAATTACGAACCTCGTGCCGACCGTAGTTGAAGACCATCGTTCCCCAATCGGGATGCTCCCCTTGGCGAGGGTCTTCGTGTTCGTAGAGGGCTGTGCCATCGAAACGAAACAATCCATGGGCATCTCGAGGGAAGTGGGCCGGTACCCAATCGATGATCACTCCGATCGAGTGTTGATGGCAGTAGTCGACAAAGTACATGAAGTCTTCGGGGCTACCGTAGCGACTAGTAACGGAAAAATAGCCGGTGGTTTGATATCCCCAAGAGCCGCTGAAGGGGTGTTCGGAGACGGGCATGAGTTCCAGATGGGTAAAGCCCATCTGCTTGCAGTAGTCGACCAATTGATGGGCCAGTTCTTTGTAGCCTAACCAACCGTGATTGGCGTTGTCGCATTTTTTCCAGGATCCTAAATGGACTTCGTAAATCGAAATCGGTTTTTCAAGGATCTGATTCTCGGCCCTTTGAGCGATCCACTCGGAGTCTTGCCACTGATACTCTAGGGGATGGACGATCGATGCCGTACGTGGTGGGAGTTCCGAATAGAAGGCAAGCGGATCGGCTTTGTCGATGATCCCTCCATCGATCGAACGAACGCGGTATTTGTATTTCATCCCCTGGCCAATGCCCGGGATGAATAGCTCCCAAACCCCTGAGGGGGACTGTTTGTGCATCATGTGAGCGCGGCCATCCCAGTGATTAAAATCACCGATGACTTGGACACTCTGTGCATTGGGTGCCCAAACCGCGAAATTGACACCTCGATGGCCTTCGACACTGCGAAGATGCGCACCGAGTTTCTCGTAGATTTTCCAATGGGTCCCTGCGCCAAAGAGGTAACGATCGAAATCGCTGAGCGAAAACTCGATATTGTAGGGATCGATTTGATGCGTCACGTTGCCAGATGCTCCAGAGAGTTTGAATCGGTATGCCGGGGGCTGTGGATCAAGGCGTGGAAGAACACCTTCGTAGACCCCCCCGGGGTGCAAGCGTCGCATCGGTAGCGTCGCGCCGCTTCGCTGATCGACCAACCAAGCCTGCTGTATGCCTGGAAAGTAACCTCGTACCGCCCAGGCTTGCTGGTCTTCAAGAGCATGGGCACCTAAAAGATCTTTGGGGAATGGGCTTGTGCCATCGAGGATACTACCGAGTGATTCGAGATTCAGATGGGTCTTCACACGCGGGTCCTTTGAGCAATTTGCCACTGTGAAGATCTTGCTCTTGTGATCTTAGCGCCTAGCCCGGTAACTTTCCGGTTTAGGATCGAGCATCAGCATCGAACGGACGGCATAGACGATCATTGTATCGGCTCGAAGCACGCACCTCCATATCCAAGTGCCTGGCAATCTGAGAAGAGAGTCAGGTCTGGCTTGGGATTTTGCCTCGGGTTCTGGAGTGGAATGGATCGCATCGACGGAGGTTAACGGTGCGTTAGCCACAGCACAGTGGCCGGATGTTTGCCCGGAGTTCCCATTTGGGTGCGATGAGACTGGGGAATCAACATATTTTTTTGCGAGTTGAGTGATGGCAGAAAAGGATCGAGAACGCACCCTTGAAGATTCAGGAACCTTTTCTTCTTTTGTTTGCTCAACCGATTCTTTGGAGGCGAAGGTATCGACAGGAACATCCCTTCGGTCCCCATCGACGCGATCTTGCTGGGCATCATAAGCCATCCAACGACAAGTTACCTCGTGGTACTTTAGCGCCACGTCGACCCTGCGCCAAAGGTCTTGGTTTCGGATCGGTTGGATCGAGCCAAAGTGTTCCCAACAAAAGTCGTTATCTCTCCACTCGGCAAGCCCGTACTGCAGACCTCTGGCCACGTAACGGTTGGTCGTTATCAAGGTGACTTTGCTCGGTTGATCGAGGGCTTCAAGACCTCGAATGACGGCCATGAGGGATATGCGGTCTGGGTGGAGTATTTCTTCATAATCCCAAGCTTCGATCTTGTGACCTGATTCGACGTTTTCAAGGACAAACCTCCAGCGGCTTGCATCATCCTCGGGAAAGCCAAACCCTGGGCCGGCGTTTCCCTCGCAAAACAATAGATAGTGGGGCTTGATGGTTGTGATCATGCGTCGTTGGGCTTGGAATGCTTCAAACAGAATGAGGATCGCTCAGACAACGAAAGCTTGCGCGATGATATAGTTCGAGAGTGGACTTCGAAAGTCAAACTCTGCGGATTGGCGAAAATAAATCACCGGCGATTCGACTGTGCCGATTGGATGTATTGTAATCGCAAAATCGGAAATGCAAGTTAGAAACTAAGAACGATCGTGTTGTCGTCGGTAGCGACCCGGAGGTTGCCCGAAAAACTTGCGAAACGCAACGCTCATGTATTCGACGTGTTGAAAGCCAGCCTTGTGTGCAATGGCATCGACCGATAGATCGGTCTGTTGCAAAAGCTCCTTTGCGCGTGTGAGACGAATCATGGAGATCATCGCATGGGGTGTCTTGCCGGTTGCACTGACAAAACGGGTTTCGAGCATTCTGCGGGATAACGCGACATGCCTAAGTACATCCTCGACTTGAATGCCATCGCAAGCGTGATTGCGGATGAACTCGATCGCCTTGGCTACCATGGGATCTGCCACTGCGGTAATGTCGGTCGATTGTCTTAACATCAAACCCAGTGGAGGCATGAGTCGAAAAGGTGCTGTGTAGTCGGATCGTTTCGAAGAGGTTCGACTCAGCATCGCTTGATCCAACCACTGGGCAGCAAAGTATCCTGCACCGACAGCATCCGGTGCGATACTTGTAAGCGATGGTCGAGCCAGTTCGCACAGGATCGGATCGTTGTCCACGCCGATGACCGCGATTTGTTCGGGTACTGCGATAGCTTGATTGCGGCAATGATCCAAAATAACCTGGGCTGTAATGTCGTAGGCGCAAAAAAGCCCAAGAGGTTTGGGGAGTTGAGCCAACCACTGCGTTAGATCTCCTTGCGATCGATTCGATGACGTGCTTCGAAACGGACTGGGTGTCCGAAAGATCTCGCATGAATATTGGGCTTGTTTGCAACAGGCGACAAAACCCTCACATCTCCATTGTGACCAATTCAATCCTTTCGGGCCGCAGAATGCAAAATGGCGGAACCCCCTTTCGAATAGGTGATCAAAAGCCAGTTTCGCAATCGCTTGATCGTCTGTTTCGATCCAGGGAATATTCGCAACACGCCTTGCTGACGAAACATCGACTACCGGTACTTTCAGACTCGATACGGCTTTGGCAATTCGATCGGTTTCGATCCTTGCGATGGCTCCGTCGATACGAGTGTTTTTCAGCCATGCAGGAGGTGCCGCGCCTCGCTCCTGCTCGGGAATATAAATCGACCAGGCGTCGTGCTCGCGATGGTACTTGACGATCCCTTCGAGCAATCCTCGAGCATAAGCATTCGAGGTCTCAATCAGCAGAGCAACACTCTTGCGGCGTTTCACAGCGGATCACACAGAGCAAGGCCTAGCAGGACAAGGTTCTCGACGTAGGTTGCAGGAGTCGCAATATGTTCGAGAACCAATCGTCCATCCCCTCCGGAAATCACGACCGGGATCTGGGAACTACCTCCAATCTCCCTGCGATAGCGCTCGACCAAGTACCGCACTCCGCCGACGAGCGAAGCGTGAACACCTGCTGCGATGGCTTCCTCGGTGTTCTTGCCGGGCAAGCGTGGTAGTCGATCGATCGAGTCGGTCGGCAGCCAAGGCAACTGATCGGTACCTGCAGCCAAATACTGCAAAGCCAACCCAGCTCCGGGTAGAATCGATCCACCTTGGAATCTTCCATGTGCATCGACCCAATCGACAGTCAGTGCCGTGCCTGCCTGAACCACGATCACGGGTGACCTCTCAGATCGCATCTCTATTTTGCAACGGCTATCATTCCAAGCGTTCGAGGCGCGGGCAGCCAAGAGTCGATCGATTCCAACCTTCTCGGGATAGTCGACATCGGATTCGATACCCACAAGTCGGTGATTGACGATTTGATAGATGATTGGAGTTTCACGAGGGGCGAACTTGGCGTTTTTTTCGATCGCCGTAACTAGGTGCTCGAGGGCTTTGCGATTGACGCTACCGATCCGCCATATCACGCCGTCGACGGGGTGCACCTGAGAGGTCACTTGCTGTACGAGCCAGTCGTAACCGCTTGCATCATCGATGTGTGTCCATCGTCGGTTCTCCGATTCGGTTGGCGCGGGACGATGCTTGGAGATCTTCTGGCCGATGGAACTCCAAGATAGTTTCACTACAGGGCCAAAGATCTTCGCGGTGTTGTAATCAACGCGATGGTCGCAATTGCTTTTGCAAGCCCTCAGGCCACTGTTTCCGATGTCGACGAGGATCATTTCGCGGGGCTTTTAATTCGCTTTTGATCGGTACTCCGCTAACAAATCGGCGATGCGCTGGACCAGTTGACGCAAGCCTGAGCCCGTCACGGCACTTACCAAGTGGATGTCTTGACGATCGAGCTCCTTGGCCAGGCTTGTGTGGATTTCCGAAGCTCCTGGTAATTCAGCTTTCGTAACGACGACGATCTCGGGACGCTGTGCAAGTTCTTGGCTGTATTGACCTAGTTCGCTGCGGATCGTTTTGTAATTGAGGATAGGATCGGATTGATCCATGGGACAAGGTTCAACCAAGTGGACCAAGATACCTGCTCGCATGATGTGACGCAAAAAGTCATGCCCTAGGCCATGTCCCTCGGCAGCGCCTTCAATAAGGCCCGGAATGTCGGCTAGGACAAAACTGCGATCCATGTCGGCTTGAACGAGCCCAAGATTGGGAAACTTGGTCGTAAAGGGGTAGTCTGCAATCTCAGGCCTGGCGCGAGACAACCTCGATAGCATCGTGCTTTTGCCGGCATTGGGCATACCGATGAGTCCCACATCGGCAATCGTTTTGAGTTCGAGGATCAGGCGTCTGGTTTCGCCCAGCGCGCCGGAGGTTGTTTCTCGGGGGGCTTGATTGGTCGAAGCTTTGAAGTGAGTGTTACCCCATCCACCTTTACCACCTCGTGCGGCGACGATCTGATCACCGTCGTTAACCAGATCGCGAAGTTCAAGGCCGGAATCTTTATCGATCAAGACGGTTCCAGGGGGGACATCGAGAATCAACTCTTTGCCATTTCTGCCATGGCAATCGGAACCTAATCCGGGTGACCCGTGATCAGCTCGCCAATGGCGCTGGTGGGCAAAGGACACAAGAGAGTTCACACCGGACTTGGCACGGATGATGATGCTACCACCATCGCCTCCATCGCCACCGCAGGGACCACCACGAGGGACGTGCTTCTCACGGCGGAAGGCCATGCAACCGTCTCCGCCTCTGCCCGCAATGATCTCGATTTCAACTCGATCGACAAACATAGCGGATGCCTCCAGCAGCAGCGCTGAGAGTTCGCTTTAGTTTGCCAAAGGCTTAACGTTGATTCGACGACCTTCTTGGTCGAAGTACACGTTGCCATCGATCAATGCAAAGATGGTGTAGTCGGTGCCCATCCCGACGTTTCGTCCAGGTCGCCACTTGGTTCCAACCTGACGGATGAGAATATTGCCTGGGGAGACTAGCTCACCACCGAATTTCTTGACTCCCAAACGTTGAGCGTTCGAGTCGCGTCCGTTCCGAGTCGATCCTTGTCCTTTTTTGTGTGCCATGGTGCGCCGTCAGTAGGTTCTTAAGAGAATTCCGAGGTTGTTGAAAACGAACTGGGTTCCCGCAATTCGGGAGCGAGATTCTAGCGGTAAATCCACTGGTAATCAAGGCGTTCTTTGAGCCCGAATTGCTGAAGGTAATAGTTCACGCGAGCTGGATCCTCGTAAGCTGGGGGACCGAGGTAGATTCGATCCCGGGCTACATCCAAAGCGTCACCCGGTCGCCAGAAATAGATTCGAAGGGTGCGACGAAGGTACTTCTTATCGTTCCCCGAATCGACTTGGATTTGATAAGCGTTGGTCAGTCCTCGTACATCGATCGCAAAGAAATCGAGCCTTGGATCGACATCCGTCCAGGTCGCCACGCCCCAAAATCCGTCCTCAGGGCCCTTGCTTACTGGAACCTCCTGCCTTGCGATTTCAATGTGATCGGCCAATCGACCACCGGGTACTCTTTCCCTGGCCGCGATCGCTTGAACCGCTGGCATCAGGATCTGGGAGTCCATCGCCAGTTGCCTTTCCTTGGAAAGAAGGGTGAACCGAGGAATAAAGCGAACCGAGTCGTAGCGAACTTTCTTTGGCTCGCCCGGTACGGCTTCAGAGTCCGAGAGATCCTTGATGGCAGGTTGAAGATCATTGCCGGTGTATCGGATCCGGTAGACCAGATACCAAACGGTCTTTTTCTCCATCACTCCTGTCGCATTGGGGATGTCTACTTCGATGAGTCGCATCGGTTTGAAGGCGAACTCAAGCCCCCAGACCGGATGGCGGAAAGTGACATTTTTGGATTGTGCTAGGAGTGTTTCGGCTGGGGAGGCGAAATTAGGCTGGTTGTTAGGGAAATCTGGAGCCGTCCAGTTGAGCTCTGGATGCTTGGCCACGAAATCCAAATCGAAGGGCCCCAAAGCGGTGTCTTCGGCGTTTTGATCCGAGGGGATAATCGTCAGGACACCATCAGCGAGTTTACGCCCACCGAGACCAAGCCCATTATCGGAGGAGTTGGCTTGATTTTGAGCCAACGCAGCGACTTCAAGCATGAAGATCGCCGCGAGGGCTGTTAAAGAAAACCTGATCAATTTGAATTTAGAAACGGTAATCGAATGCACGGTAAGCCCCATGAGAGAATCCCAGACGTCGTGCTTGGTCATCGGCACGGACGACCAGTATAGTTTCACAATGGGTCAAATCCGCAAGAAAACTTGTCCAAAATTGGCGAATTTGACAGTTAGAGCGCTGAGGGAGGATCGGCAAGATGTGCCGAGTGTGCTCCCAGGGAATCCGAGCCAACTCGCGATAAAAACACGAGTCGCGGATGTCAACGATTTCGTCAGCGAAGCACTAAAACCAAGGATTACTTCTTGCGATGGCGGATTCGGGCTCGCATACGTCGTTTCTTGCGCCCGATTTTTCGTCGCCCGCGTCCAGTTTTCTTTACACCCACGAAAAAGCCCCTGTGGAAAAAGTCCTTGAAAAAATTTCCTGTCGGATGATTACGATATCACGTCAAGGGGGGGCTAGCTTAACAACCAAAACTGTTTCGGGCAAGTCCCGCCGGGACACTTAGGATTGGTAAAATTGAAAAACAGAGGTTTCATCCTCGATAGCGAACCGATCTGCAGCGTTTGGCTTCTCCAATCCATAGCGGGTCGATACACTTATCACTTCGCAGTCGGGCTCATAGCTCAGTTGGATAGAGCAACGGATTTCTAATCCGTAGGTCGTAGGTTCGAATCCTACTGGGCCTGCTATTGGTAAAGGTTTCGATAAGCCCGATGGACGGCAGACCTGTCTGAATTTGTTTCCAGAGATTTTCCACAGGATTTATCGAATCGGATTTGCTTGCGAGGCAACCGAGACGATTTGGTCCAAGACATCGACGATTTCCGGGTCGATTCTTTCTTTTGGGAAATAAGCAACGAGGATGTAGGTATTGCTCAAAGCCGATGGATTTGAGTGCCTTTGCGACCTGCCCGGAATTGCTGCGATCATCGATTCGATGGGGGCGACCTAGAAAAGCCACGACAGTGTCTCGGTCGCAAGCTTCATTAAGGATCACTTCCGAGTGGCTTGCAGCGATCATTTGACTATTGGCTTCCCGGGCTACTTCGGTAATCGTGTTGTAGATTTGCCGTTGGCGAAGAATCTCCAAGTGGGCATCTGGTTCGTCAAGCAACAGAACCGTACCTGGATTGGACGCATGCGAACTCGATTTCGACTTCATCGAAGGTTTTGAAATTACGTATGGTGAGCTTGTTGAGCATTGAACCTACCAACCTGAGCGGCCAAAACCGGAGTTGTTGCCAGAAACTCCTCCGCCGGAAGATCCACCCCCAAAGCCTCCTCCACCGCCGCCGCCAAAGCCTCCCCCGCCGCCAAAACCGCCACCGGATCCAAAAATCGATCCGCCCCTAGAAGACGATCCTCCTCCGAAGACGATCGTACCGGTTCGGGCTGCTTCTGCTGCCATTCGCTCGCGCCGTTGCCGCTCTGCCCGTTGCTGTTCTTCGATGCGGCGCTTTTGTACCTCACGCTCGACTCGCTGGATCGCAATCTGTGCCGCTTGGTGCGCTTGACGTGATAGTTCGAGCACGGCGTTGTAATTTCCAGCCTGCAACTGCGAACGAGCCGACTCGAGCTGACGTACACCTGGAGAACCATCAATGCGCAGGCCCCAAGGACCGGTCCAATGCTCGGCGTTGTAAACCGACTCGGATGCAAGTTGGAACTCTTGCAAAGCCTCATTGCCTGCCTTGAGCTCTTCACTTAGCTTCTTTGTAACAATCGCTAGATCGGACTGAACCTCAGCCGCTTTGCGGCCAACCGTGTGCCAATCTCCATGAATCTCTTCGATCTGTTGCTGGACGGCCAAGACCCCTTGTTCGAGAGAATCGACACGTCGCACTCCTTCTTTGGTCGCTGGTGAATCGGGAATGTTGTCGGTTCTGGACTGCTGCACGTACTGCCGTGCGACGGACCATTGACGAACCGCGCCATCGACAGCGCGCGAAGCTTCAGCATGTCCCTGATGATCAGCCACCACCATCGCTTCGAGCTCTGCAATTCTCTTTTGGAAATAGACTAAAACTTGAGCAAGCTCGAACGGATTGGTTCGCTGGGAATTCTGGCCAACCTGCGAGCGAACTTCACCTACATGCTGTACAAACTCCTGGATTTGTCGAAGCGTAGGAATCATGACCAATCGATCGTCTTGATAACCGAGCAACTTCTGAGCAGCCGCTACGCACTGATCGAGTGTCTGCTGGTTCTCCACAACACATCGTTCGAGATGCTGCAAGTGCGCTTCGACTCGAACAAGCCTGCGATCAATTTCAGCAATAATGGTACTTGCCTCACGCACAGTGCTAATTGCTCCAAGCACTTCTCCCCGGCTGTAGAGAGCCTGGGCTTCCTCGTGCATCTTCGAAACCTGCTTGGCCATCGATTCGGCCCTTTGTAGGAGCTGGTTGGCAAGCGTGCCGCCGAGTTGCAGGTCTTGCTCTTGCTGCATCTGTGTTGTTTCGACATCGGAGTCTTGCTCATCGACAACAGGCTGCCCCTCGGATGGTTGATTCTCCGTACCGAGTTTATGGATAGGCTCTGAACCTGGCTTGGACCAACTCTTGATGGGCTCTTCGATGATCGAATAAGCCAACCTCAGCGCTGCAGGCGTGTACTGATCCTCGACCTGACGCAGCGTTCCGAGCAACTTGCGGCAACGTTCGGCCATCCCGTCTAAGCGGGAGCGTTCGAGCCTGAGCGTCTGATCAAACTCCTTGACCGTGGCTTTCGATGCCTCCATCCAAGCCTTGGCTTTGTCGACTTCCGCTTCGCAACCCGAAAGGGCCGCGCGGCAAGCGTCGACTTTACCCTGCAACAAGAGGGTCGAAGCCGCTTCGAGGTTCTTGCGAGCCATCGAAGCCGCATCGTCGGGATTGAATCGACCTTCGACGAGCACTTGGCTCTCGGGCAACCTGAGCGACTTGGACAACTCCTCGCGATTGGATTTGATAATCCCCGGGAGCTCCTGCAATTTCGGTTGTGTTTGCTCTTGGAGATGTTTCGCAAGTTGCAAAGCTTGCTTGGCTTTCTCCAGCAGAGCATCCATCGATTGACCAAAACTCTCGATCTCAGTTTCAATCGATTGCTTGGCGGCCAGTTCGTAGAGTCGATCTGCATGCGCCGAGCGTTCATTGAGGTCTGCGTCGATCCAATGCGTCGTATACCCCATCGCTTTGAGCGAATCCGATAGGTTACGCAACTCGGTGAAGTACTTGCCTCGGTATTCGGCGATCATCGAACCGAGCTTCATCCCTTGTGCCAACTTGCGAGACGCTAAGCTCACTGGGCCTTGCATCGCACTGACCGCATCGTGGCTCGATAGCGACTCGGCTTCGGCCAAGTCCTTTTGAATCGAAGGAATAAGTGTGTCGAAGTACTTCGGAACAGGGAAAAAAGTGTCTTGGGCTAGCTCCGAGAGCCTATGCTCTTGGTTGACCATCTTTTGCAAGTCGCTTTGGCATCGATCGAGCTCATCGTTGACTCGCGTCAGTGAGTCGTCGATGACCTTGAGCGAATCGGTCGCGCGAAGACGCTTGTTTTGAATCGCTTCAAAGATCTCGTCAAAGGTCATAACGACCTCTTCAGGAACTTCCTTGGGAACCTCTTCGCCTGTCTCGACAGCGCGTTCTCTGAGGATTTCCATGACGATGCTCGGCATTCCAGTGGACTTGGTGAACTTAAGTGGCTTACCCGATAGCTGCCGGATGCTCTCTTCGTAAGCCGCAGCGCTAAAGTTGTTTTGGAGTTTCTCCCAAAATCCCGGTGGATAGACCAAATCCTTGGCCTGACTGATCACCCGCCGAGCCTCTTTGGACATGATAAAAAGGTCATCGATATCCCCCAGTGTGCCCTCTCCCATCGTTTTGGTTTTACCCGTATAGCCGCGCTCTTTGATCCGTTCTCGCGAACCGAGAAGATCTGCGCTTTGAGTGAAGAGTTGATCGAGCCCCTCGGTCTCTTTGGCGACCGATGCCTCTCGCTCTTTAAGATTCTCAACGGCTCGATCCATCGCCGGTTTGCGTTTGCGACGGAAGTATCCTAGGATTCCAGCGATGATCGCGCCGAAAATGCCCGTCGCATAAAGGAACGTATTGCGAATCAGCCGATATCGAGCTTGCTGCTCAGCGATTCTTTTGTTCTCGTCGATGACAAGCTGGTTGCCTTCCCGGATGATCGGCTCGAAACCTCTGACCCTTTCAATAAGGTCCAAGTCCCCGTTTCGGAATTTGGCATCCGCGAATTCCAGTTCGCTTTTTGCTTTGTTGACAACATCGCGTGTGACATTGTTCGGAGCCTTGACCAATTCGGCGATTTGCCCTTCGATTTCCTTGCGGTGGTCTTGGAACCCCCGCACCGCTGCATAGCCGTTTAGGTATTGATCCATTTCGACCCCAAGCTGCCGCAGATTCGGTAGCGTTCCGTTTGCAGATTCGAGTTTGGTTTCTGCTGCTAATGCATCCAATCGCGTTTTCCAGTCTGCCAAGGGTGGATTGGCTAGTTCCCCAGTCGCAGCACTGTTGGTCTGGCGAAAGGCCTTGGCGTCCTCTTGAACCTGATCGTAAACTTCACGCAAGTGCGAGATCGCCTCGGTAGCACTTTGGAAGTCCCGCTGCTGTTCAAGTTCCTGATTCCGAGCCGTCTCGGTTTCCGATTGAATCATTCGTTCAAGACGCTGATTGATCGACTTGACCGTATCTCGCGTCGCATCGAGCACTCGGCCTCCGGATCGCATCGCTCGCAGGGCGGGTTGATCCAACTCACCAAACCAATGGGCTTCTCCAAGCCCACGTCGATCCTGCGCTTCGGATCCATAGTAACTGAATTTGCGATTCTTTAGCATCAGTGCAAAGATCGCACCGTCGTTCTCATGAGTAACTGGATGAACCAGATCGCCAAACTTGGTCTGGTTGCTCAGTCCCATCCCCAAGGCAACTTCGACCGCATCGATTCCAAATAGGGATCGTCCGTCGGCTGCAACGTAGTATTCACCATCGGTGTCCTCCAACAGGACAACCGTCCAATGAGGGCCATTTTGCGAGAGCCACTGCTCGAGATCTGCAAGTTGCTGGCGGCTCGCTCCGATATCCCCTTTGACATAAAGATGCCGATCAGGTGTCCAGGCACTGAGGACATCTTGGACTCGCTCGATTTGAGTGAATCCAAGCTGCGCGTAACTTGATGAGCTAGCAGTATCCTGGGCAGAGGCATCGCTTGGCACCAGGGCGCCAACGCTGTAAACCAAAGCCAACCAAAGCGGAGCGATTCTCAGGATGGAATTCATCTTTAAACCAAAAAATGCTTAGTGAAAGTGTTCGAAAGGTTGAAGATTATTGTTCCAAGGTAGCAAAGCGTTGGATGCTATCTTGCAGTGTCCGGGCCCACGGTTCGAGGAGTTCGTTGACCATACTATCCTTGGGCGCATATAGGATACACACGATTTTCGAAACCGTCTTATCAATCTTGCCCGCCATCGAGTCCTTGACCGGACTCCCTAGGGGTTTTTCCTCATTTTCTCCCCCGCAGACGACAATCAGGTTTTCAAGTTCGAGTTCCTGGCCGACGGAGTTAAAAACATAGCGTTCGCCGGGCTTTCCGAGTCGGATAACAAGTCGATCCTTAAAAGCCTCTCGGTCGAGCATCGAAATCGGGACGCCAGCGGTGGCCGAGACAACATTCAGGCAATCGACCGCTGGATGAACCCTCGGGAATTTGCCCTCATCAAGACACCTTGCGAGGTACTCTTGGGCCGGTTTGCTGCGACCCGAAGGTTTGAAGCCACCTTTTCGCAAAAGCGAGCGAACCGCTTCTCGGCGAGACTCCCACTGAGGCGTCGATTTTTGAGCGATTGCCAGTTGGCATTGCTGATCAATCCAAGCGTCCAACTCGGGCGTGCTAGGCTCATGGCCCAGTCGGTCGACTTCGAATACTGCGACTTGTAAGTAATCCAACTGATTATCGATAATGATCATTCATTTGCCTATGCAAAAGCGGCTAAACAAAGCGTCGAGAATATCGTTATTGGCGACCGTTCCGGCGACTTCTGCGATCTGATCCAAGGCCAGACGCAGTTCGCTAGCGACGATCTCCTCGCCCGCAGAATCGAGCGTCGCCTGCCGAGCATGCGCGAGGCTCTCAGCGGCCTGAGCCAACGCTGACTTGCAACGTGCTCCGGTCATGGGAACCACATCGATGCTTTGGTCTTGCCATTCCTTGACCGACTCGGTCAACGCCCTTCGCAGCCCATCGAGGCCATCCCCAGAGTGTACGCTAATGGTAAAAATTCGCTCAACAGGTATAGGCCACTGGCCAACACCTTCGTGAGGCAAATCGCTTTTGGTCCATATTCCCCAAACTCGCGGTGCCATCGATATCGGTTTGAGATTCGTCTTGTCCTGGACACTGCAACAAACTACGACCAGATCGGCATTGCCGATGACCTCGGTAGTTTTCTCCTGGGCGATGGCTCGTGGGCCAGCTTCAAAAACCTCTTCGATGCCGGCTGTATCGATAAGATCAATGGTTGCATCATCCCAGCAGACTCTCGAACGGACATAGTCTCGCGTCGTGCCAGGGATCGGACTGATGATCGATGCATCCAAGCCGCTCAGGGCATTGACCAAGGAACTCTTGCCCGCATTGGCAGGCCCCACGATGGCAACTTGGAACTCAACACCTTGGCCTTGACGCTTCTCAAGTTGTTCTCGCAAGCTCGCGATGCTTTGCTCGGCCTTTTCGAGCCTTTCAATAATCTCATCTTCTTGGACAAAGGCGATGTCCTCGTCGACAAAATCCAGGCCCGCTTCGAGATCTGCCAACAGATTGATCAGGTCGTGCCTGAGTTCTTTCAGAGGAGTGGCCAATCCTCCGGCGAGTTGTGACAAGGCGACGTGGAATTCACGTTGCGAGTGGGCGTGGATGAGCCCCAAGACCGCTTCGCACTGAGTCAGATCCATACGTCCTGCGAGGAACGCCCGGAGGGTGAACTCACCGGGTTTGGCTAGCCGGGCACCTGACTCCAAGACTAGGTTCTGAACTTGATCCAGCAAGACGGGAGCTCCGAGCAAATGGAGCTCGGCCGCCGGCTCACCGGTATAGCTGCGATGGTTGGGCCAATAGAAAATGCTTAAAGGAATCTCGCCCAGCTCCGGAAGATCGATGCTGGTGCGAAACCGCTCAGCATGTCTGGTGCCCGCGAGCTTTTGGCTTAGTGTTGGAAAGAGCGATTCGAGAATCTGACGGGTTTTAAGACCGCTGATGCGCACTGCACCACGAAGGGCTCCTCGCTGGCCCGAGCCGATGGGGCTACCGGTGGCGATCGCCACAATGGTCGATTCGGTCTCGAATTGCACTGACTAAACTCCAGGATTGGATCGATGAATTCCGTCCGATATCGTATCATGAAGCCCAATATTTCCGATTCCCTCGATGCTTTTTCTTTTGCCAAAACTTATGCAGATCTTCTTGCGATTGTTACTGACTCTGGCACTGGCTCTGCCAAGCTCTCTTGCTTTCGCACAGGCGGACCCGTTTGTAGGGCTTGGCATTCGCGCCATGCCCCAAGCCCCAGATGTGGTTTGGGTAAAATCTCTGATCGAGCTTGGTGCGTCGGATTTGGCGGTAGAACTATGCCAAGTGCGGCTCGACCGTAGCGTCCCACAATCCAACGCCCATGCCCAGTGGGAGATGCTCTTGTTGCATGCCAAGACGGCTCGCGGGCTCGATCAGGTCGACTGGAATGCAAAAGTGGATCCGCTGGAGTCGATTCTTTCAGAGGTTTCCAAATCGGCTCGGGGCAAAGAGCAAACCGCAAGCCCTCGCGGGCCTTGGGTGATATGGAAGGAGCTATGGTGTCGTCGCTTGGTCAATCAGCATACGCTTGCTGCCTACCTTGCCGTTCCCGGTCGCAAGTCCCACCATCAGTGGCTCCTGCAATCGATTCGCCAAGGGCTCGATGAACTCGATAGTATCGAGCAAAGCGTTGCCAAAATGCAACCGGACAAACCGGTTCTTACCAAGGCCCAGCGAGATCTCAAAGATAAGACGCTTCCCAATGAGATCACCGCCGGCGAGATCCTCGACTTGCGAGGTGAAATCGAGTTGCTGCGGGCAGACTTTTTGTATCAGCGCTCGCAGTGCTATGCGAGCCAAAGTGATGAACAGATCGCCGCTGCAACGCAGATGCTCTCTTCGATCGAGCGAGCGAAAAACCAACTCCCGGGAACATGGACTCACCGACCGCTACTGACCTTGGCCCAAAGCGAAGCCGAATTGCAGCTTGGCCGACATGCAGCCGTGCAAAGAAGCATGAAGGAGCTTTGGGATTCCCTCAGTAACGATTCGAATCCCGAGGCGCGGGATTGGAGAACAGCAGCGGCGAGTCTGGCGATCCGATCGGCTCGAATCAGCCAGCAATGGCCGATCGTCGATGCTTGGTTTGCGAAGACCGGAGGTTGGGAGAACTCTCCTGAGCTTGCGCTCGAGCATCTCGCGGTGCTCGTCAAGCGAGACTTGAATCGAACTGAAACCCCTGAGGGTATTTTAGGATTGCGTCGAGGGATTTCTGATCGCTTTGGTAAGTATTGGGAGCAGCGAGTCGATGCGATGCTCGTATCGAGTGGCATGATGAGTTCCACCGAAACCAAGGAGCCTGATGGAAGGAGTCCTGATCCAAAGTCGATGGCGTCGTTGGAGCTGTTTCGAATTCAAGCTCGACAAGCGATCGCGGCTAATGATTTCGAGACGGCCATTGAGAAACTCCAGCAGGCAGAATTGGCAGCATCGAAGCTGGGTTCGACCCAAGAGGCATTTTCCTTTGCGATGCAGATCGCTGCAGTGCTTGAAAAAACCGGACAACACAACATTGCTGCCGACGAGTTCTTTCGAAGCGCCGTAAGCTATCCCGAATCCCCCAAGGCGTCTGCTGCGGCGATGATGTCCGCTTGGCTGATTCGCAATCCCGATCCAAAGCTTGATGCAGAATCGGAGCAATTGCGCAAAGCGACCTATCTGCAGCGACTCAAAGAGACCGCGCTCAATTGGCCCGAGTCCTCCCAGTCGCTCGAAGCAATCGATCTGCTTGAAATTGCATGGCTCTCGTCGGGTGACTACGCAAACTGTTTAGAGTTCTGGAGAGAGTTCATCCAAAAAGCATCGACGGCAACTGATCAAGCAATTGAGAGCCGAGCTCTCGGTAGGCTGCTTCTTGTGCGACTCTTGACCCAGGAGGATTGGTTAGAAAGGACGGTGCAAGACGGGCCATTGTTGGGCAAGTCGGTTTTGGAATTGCAGGATGCACTGCTAAAAAGGGTAACTTCGACGTCCGTCAATAGCCCGGACCAACGCATTCGGCCCGAATTGCTTTCGGCTTGGTTCGAGTCGATCAAGCCTGATCGGCGATGGTCCAACACGGAAGTGCAAGAGTTGCTTTCCGTTCAGGAAAGCGATCTTGTGGGTCAGTTGGCCGATGCATGGAATCGTTGCGAGGAAGCTTGGCAAAAGGGGAACGTTGCTCCGAGCCAGCTTGCGGAGCTCGAGCAAGCACAGAAGACATTGGCAGGGAAGCTTGGCGCAGGATCCGTTTTGGCCCGAGGCAGGATCGATCGATTCCTAGAGCTAGTGCGGATTGAGCTCGGATCGAGCGATTCGCAGGTGCTTAAACGCACCTTGGAAGCTCGGATTGCAAAAGACCCCAGGTCGTTATGGTGGGTGTATCGATCGGCAAGGACGATGGAGCGAACAAAAGGGTCTAGCGAATCGGCAGTTGTGTTGTATCGCCAGATGGCAACGGGGGTGCAGGCAGGTTCGGAGCCTTGGTTTGAGGCCCGAGCGCGGATCGTGCAAGTTTTGGAGGCGATAGGAGAATCGACGAAAGCAAGAGAGATGCGGGATTTGGTGCTTGCATCCTATCCCAGCCTGTCGCCCGAGTGGAAAAGTAGACTTATGGGATCGAGTTCTCGCTAAGCGGCTCTTCGGCAACTCCAAAGATCAGCGGGCAATGTTGACGAGATTGATCAAGTTGCTGGTTTAAGGTCGTTGATTGCTTTCGATTCTGCGTTAAGATGCTTTCAATACTTCGGATCTACGGCAATCATTGCAACAGGCATCGCTCGATGAAGATTCTACCGAACGTCATTCTCCTATGGCTGAGTTGTTTATGCTCAGTGCCCCTTGTGTGCTGCAGCGGATTTGCACAAGACTCTCAACAAGCGGCAGTTGAAAAGGCGTTGGTCTTCCACGCATCCTTCGACAACTCTGCCGACGCGAAGGTCAGACACGGTGACGGCAGAGTCTACACAACCGAATCGCTAGCCCGGAAACAATGGACCCCGGGTATCGATCGCCCAGAGGTTTCGATTGCCAAAGGTGCTGGTGTTCTTGGTGACTGCATTCGCTTTGGCGATAAATCGCCCAAGGTGATTTGCTACAAGGGCGAGGTGCTTCCGAAATACCAAGGAGCAATGTCGGGAACGGTCTGCTTTTGGATGAGACTCGATCCGGACAAGGATCTCAAGCCCGGTTATTGCGATCCGATTCAAATTACCGAGAAAGCTTGGAACGATGCAGCGATGTTTGTCGATTTCGATAAGGATCTTCCTCGCGACTTCCGATTAGGCGTATTTTCCGACCTCAAGTACTGGAACCCTGAAAACACTCCGTGGGAAAAATGGCCTATCGAAAAACGACCTATGGTTACGGTCAAAAAACCAGGGTTTACACGGGAAGCTTGGAAGCATGTTGCCTTCACGTTTGAAGGGATCAATGCTCCCGAGGGTCAACCTGCTAAATCGGCTTTGCTCCTCGACGGAAATCTGCAGGGAATCGTTCAAGGCCCGATGAAGTTCACGTGGGATCCAGCCAAAACTGCAATCATGATCGGAATCGAATACATCGGTGACATGGACGAGTTGCTGATCTTCGATCGGCCGCTCCAAACGAAAGAACTTGAATTGGTCATTCAGGGAAAGATTAAGCGATGAGCACCCCAGCGATTCGTCCGGTTTCAATCGTACGTGGTTTTACGAAAAACACACCAGGTTCGGTGCTCTACCAATGCGGCGATACGGTTGTTCTATGCACCGCCAGTTTGGAACAGAAGGTGCCCGACTGGATGGTGGGCAGAGGTAAGGGGTGGATCACTGCCGAATACAACATGCTCCCAGGCAGCACTCCACAGCGTAAAGCCCGAGAGCGAAGCGGAAAGGTCGACGGCAGGACGACCGAGATTCAACGCTTGATCGGACGTTCGTTTCGAGCCATCGCGGATCTGCAGAAACTCGGTGAACGATCCTTGACCATCGATTGCGATGTGTTGCAAGCGGACGGTGGAACTCGAACGGCGGCAATCACTGGAGGCATGATCGCTTTGATCGACGCGGTCAACACCGTGTTTTCGGGCGTCCCTAGCGACCAGTACCCATTGCGGGATTCGGTCGCAGCAATCAGTGTCGGAATCGTCGACTCGCAAGCGTATCTGGATCTGGATTATGCCAAGGACGTTCGCGCCGATGTTGATATGAACGTCGTCATGACCGGCAAGAATCGATTTGTGGAAATTCAAGGCACTGGTGAAGAAGCAACCTTTGACGATCAGGAACTTTCAGAACTGCTGAAGCTTGCCAAGATCGGAATCTCGCAGTTGCATGCCAAGCAAAAGGAAGCGTTAGGAGAAGCATGGCCCTGGATCGAGGGGACGCAAACGCACGTCTAAGTTTCCGTAGCGTAGGTGAAGCGGTTGTTTGCGCTTCGGGTCGGATTTCTTCGTACTCGAAAGAGCGCAGATGACCGAACCATTTTTTGACCACGAACGACTCGATGTCTATCGACTTGCGATCGCGTACGTTGCTTCGTCTTATCGAATCGCGAAATCATCGCCGAGGGCAACGGGAAACAAAGTCTCAAGGACAAGAATCGATTTTTCGAGATCTCGCGCGACTCATCCAGCGAACTGATTCGGTATCGGAGGGATCGATCGAGCAGCCGTTTTACGATTTGCCGATGGCCAATCTTTAGGCAGCCTTTGCATCCATTTCGAGGATGACGGGCTGGGCCGGGACCAGCACTCCAGCTTGCATGTTATAGACCTCGTCGGCCAGTGCGATGAGTGCCTCACGATGGGTGATGATCAGGATCGTCATTTGGCCTTTCATGGCTTGAAGCGTCTCGCGAATCTGGATTTCGCTGGCCATATCGATCTGACTTGTTGACTCATCGAGGATGAGTATCTCAGGCTTGCGAAGTATCGCTCTGGCAAGTGCGATGCGTTGCCGCTGCCCACCGCTTAGTTTTTGGCCACCTTGTCCAACCATGGTGTTGTAGCCGTCGGCGAGCGATTGGGTGATGAACTCATGCGCGTGGGCCAGTCGAGCCGCGATTTCAACTTCCTCTTTGGTCGCATGGGGACTGCCATACTGTATGTTTTCAAACACGGTGCGATTAAACAGCTCTGTGCTCTGACTGACCAAGGTGATCCGATTGCGGATGTCGGCCAGCGCAAGGTCTTTCAAATCGATATCATCGAGCTGGATCGAACCGGCAATTGGATCGTAGTAACGACACAGCAGCTGGATCAAAGTCGATTTGCCACTTCCATTCGAGCCCAACAGAGCAACGGTTTTGCCGAAGGGTACTTCGAGCGAAACATCCGAAAGGACCGGTTGGTTGGGATGATAATGGAAGCTCACATTCTTGAGACTCAGTTGGTGATGGCGTCCCAAAAGCTTTTTGGGTTCGGCAGGCTCCGGCAAAACCGGTTTGGCATTGAGGATCCCGTAGAGGAGTTCCGAAGAGACCATGCCTTGATAAATCATCACCGAGACGCCTGATAGTTTGCGCAGAGGGTCGCTCGCACCGATTAAAAGACCAAAGAATATCAGCAAATCAGTCACCGACATCGGGGTGTCGCAAACCTTGAGAAAAAGCAAATGGGTTTGTTTGTTGACGACCAGATAAGCCCCCGCGCAAACGGTGATTGCAACCATCGCCACGCCGATCAACTCAGTAAAGGGCTTACCAACCCCAGTCCAAAAAACCATCTTCAGTTGCACGCGTTTCATATCCTTGGTGCATTGGCGGAAACGCTCGCGTTCGTAAGGCTCCATCGTGAAGGCTTGGACAGTGTAGATGTTCCCTAGCGCTTCCAAGAGGACTTCATGAAACCCTGCGTTGCGGCTTAGGATTCCCGAAGCTGCCCTTCGGATTCTGCGGTTAAAGAAAACGACGATCGCAACGAGCAACGGTGCCAGAACAAGCGATAGCAAGAGTAAACGCCAATTGATCAGGCTGGCCATGATCAAGCACGATGCGATGCGAAGAGGTTCACGGATCGCTGCGCCAAAGAGGTGGATTAGGCCCGCCGTTAGTCCATCGGCTGCGGCTGTGATGGCGGCCAATAGACCGCTGGTTCCATAAGCTTGATAGGTTTTGCGATCCATCGCCAAGGCAGAGTCGAAGACTCTCATGCGAAGATCCCGTACGATGCTTGTCGATACGTGTCCGATGAGCAGTTCGTTGGTGAGCATCAGCGCATGCTTGATGAGCGTCGAGACCATCAGCAGACCCATAATCCAACAAATGGTCTGAAATGGATTTCGTGGCAATATACGATCAGCCCAGGAGACCAACCATAATTTGTAATCTCGCGTTCGGGTCGCTTGGGAAACTCGACGCTCTAAACCACTTCGTTCGTCTTGAGTCAGATTTGGAGGTGCAACGGCTAGTTGCTGTTGCAACGATTGCGCTTCGGTGTCAGCCGTTTGGGCTCCTTTTTCAAGCCATGATTGAATCGATTCACCGTTTAGGGTCATCTCGACGACCGGATACAAAGCACCGATATTCGAACCCCATAAAAATGCGATCCCTACCGAGCAGAGAGTTGCAAGCACCAAGGCTGGAGCGTGGTGAAGCGAATCGCGAATCGCGTTCCAAAACGATTTCATGGAGGAGCTTGTTCTTTAGGTCTATCGATAAGTTGCTTGACCGAGCGGACTTCGAGGATGTCAAAATAGGGGGTTTTGCGTCAAGCCCAACGTCATGGGTAAAAGAAGTTACAATGCTTGCATTGCAATCATTCCTGGAAATCCTGTTTTATCTTGTATCACTTGATGAAACCCTATGAAAATAACTCGCATTGAATCCCTTGTTTGCCACGCTCGGATGCGAAATTGGATCTTTGTCAAAGTGCTCACCGATGTGCCTGGGCTCTTCGGGTGGGGGGAAGCCACTTTGGAATGGCATACGCGTAGCGTTGTCGGTGCTATCGAGGATCTTTCGCAATTGCTCATCGGCCAAGATCCCACCCGGATCGAGCATCTTTGGCAAATGATGTGGCGACAGCATTTTTGGCACGGCAATGGAATCGTTCGCTCGACGGCGATCGCAGGAATTGATATCGCACTTTGGGATATCCTTGGAAAAATCCATCAGGTTCCTTGCCATAAGCTTTGGGGTGGCCCTGTTCGCGATTCGATCCGACTGTATTGTCATCTGGGTGGAGGTGACATGACCGCCTTCTACGAAACCCCGGTTGACAATGCCAAACGCTTTGCTGAACTTGCTCAGCAGGCTGTCTCCGAAGGATTCACCGCCTTTAAATCGATGGCCGTTCCTCCAACGATGCCTATCGAAGGGCTTCGCCCCATCAAGTCCGCCGAAGCCTGCGTCGAGGCCATGCGAAACGCGGTTGGTGACAAAATCGATATCATGGTCGATTGCCATGCTCGCCCATCGCCTGCCATGGGTATGCAGTTTGCAAAAGCCTTGGAACCCTTTGGTTTGTATTTCCTCGAAGAGCCTTGTTGGCCCGAAAGTATCGAGGGGCTCTCGGCGATCAACGCGTCAGTTAGCACACCTATTGCCACGGGAGAAAGGCTAACGCACTTGGCCGCTTTTCGGGATTTGTTTGCCGCAAAGGGGTGCGAGATCTGCCAGATGGATATCACCCATTGCGGTGGGTTTACCGAAGCTCGCCGCATCGCGGCACTTGCCGATGCTTACCGAATCGCACTCGCACCCCACAACCCCCAAGGCCCGGTCAGTACCGCTGCATCGATCGAATTCGGTTTCTCGCAACCAAGCTACGTCATCTGCGAATCGGTTCATAACGATGTACCTTGGCGAGGCGACATCGTCCAGGAAGGTTATCGGCTAGACAAATCCAACCGCACAGTGACCCCAAACGAACTCCCAGGACTTGGGGTCTCCATCGACGAACAGCAGATCAAGAAACACCCCTTCGAACAAGAACTCCTTCAACGGGTTTTTTACAGCGACGGCAGCGTAGGAGATTGGTAGCATGACAAACACCCTTCAAGGTGTCTTACCGGTACTGCACACTCCGCTCACCCAAGGCGAAGCGATCGATGTTCCAACGCTTCAAAAGCAAATCGATTGGGCCTTTCAAACCGGGGCCGATGGGGTCGTTGTCGCTATGGTCAGTGAGGTCTTGCGGCTAGGCTACCACCGTCGCAAGGAACTTTCAGAGCATGTTTGCAAGTTCGCATGCGATCGCGGCTTGGTCATCATCAGTGTGGGTGCTGAGAGCATCCATGAAGCGATCGAATTTGCCGAGCATGCCCAAGGGCTCGGTGCAAGTGGCGTGATGGCAATCCCTCCCGTTGCAACGTCTCTGAGCGGCGATCGGACGGTCGAGTATTTTGGAGCCATTGCTAGATCGATCTCGATTCCTTTGGTCGTTCAAGATGCATCGAGCTATGTTGGTGCCGCGATCGACTTGGGGGTCTACCTCAAACTTCTCGATGGGTTTGGTCCCGAGCGCATCTACTTCAAACCCGAAGCCAGCCCGCTTGGCCCCAATCTTTCAAAACTTCGAGATGCAAGTGGCGGCAAAGCGAGGATCTTTGAGGGATCCGGCGGGATCAATCTGGTGGACTGCTATCGACGCGGCATCATCGGCACGATGCCAGGTACCGATCTTCTCGATGGAATCGTGGCTCTTTGGCGGGCGTTGCAATCCGGAGACGAAAATCAAATCTATCGTCTATCACTGCCGATCTGTGCACTTACGGCGATGCAGTTGCAGGCTGGTCTCGACGGTTTCTTGGCCATTGAAAAATACTTGATGCAAAAACGGGGGGTCTTTCCAAGCGCTCGGCAAGTGCAACCCTCGGGTTGGAAACTCGACTCGGAAACTCAAGCCGAGGTCGACCGCCTGTTCGATCTCCTGCAGCGAACTTTAGTAACAAGTCGAACTTAGTATCTGATGTCAAGCGAACTTGAAACCGAGCAGCAGATACGATCCGGACGGTACCAAGTCCTGACGTTGTTGTGTGCCTCGGCTGCAATCGCTTACATCCAACGAGCCGCCTTGAGTGTACCAGCCGAGGAGATCGCCAGGGATCTACGCTTTGGCGACTTTGCTCGCGACATGGGTTCGATCCAGTCGATTTGGTATTTTGCGTATGCGCTGATGCAGATTCCGGGTGGTTGGATCGCAGATCGCTTAGGAGCACGCAAAGCCTTAGTCATTTTTTGTACTGTCTGGTCGCTAGCCACGTTGCTTGCCGCTTTTGCAACGGGATTTCGGACGCTGGCCGTCATGTGGGGGCTAATGGGTGCAGCACAGGCAGGTGCGTTTCCCTGCGCCGCAAAAGCTTTAGGGCGCATCTTCCCAGAGACCCATCGAGCTAGGGCTACGGGAATGCTCGCTGCTGGGATGACCATCGGAGGGGCTATCGCTCCGATCTTAGCAGCACTGTTCCTTGAGGCATTGATTCCGACAGCGCAATCGTTCTCTACGGAACGTTGGCGATTGCTTTTGGCCCTGTATGCCATCCCGGGTTTGATGTGGGCTGCATTGTTTTGGTATGTGATATCCGATCGTAAGCTACCTGCATCGCATGGCAAGCAAGCCCGTCGACCTTCGATCGACTGGATGCGAATGATCACCAGTTTGCCGTTAGGCCTACTATGTGCGCAGCAGTTTTTTCGAGCTGCCGGAATGGTCTTTTTCACAACATGGTTTCCGACGTTTTTGCAAAAGACCAGAGATGTCTCGCAGCTTGATTCGGGAGTTTTGACCACAGTCGCCGGGATTGGTGGGGTCGTCGGTAGCCTCACGGGCGGCTTTTGCTCAGACTGGATTCTCAGAAAGACCGGCAGTCAACGACTCAGTCGACAGGGGATCGCCGTGGTTGGCATGGGGGCTTGCTCGCTACTGATTGTGCTTTCCTATTTTTGCAATGACACCTATCAGAGCATTGCACTGATCACACTTGGAGCATTCTGCGCAACCTTTGGAGGCGTCAGCGGCTATACCGTTGCGATCGGATACGGTGGCAAAAACGTAGCTACCGTTTTTAGCACGATGAACATGTTCGGTAATTTCGGGGCAGCTCTCTTTCCACTCACGGCCGGTTGGTTGGTGACAAAAACCGGAAACTGGAACTTGATCTTGTTTCTCTTTGCAGGTGTTATGGCGATCGATGCGGTATGCTGGGCGCTACTCAATCCTCAAGGAACACTCTTTGGAGACGAAAATGAAAGTGATACAAACGCCTCAAGCTAGATGCAAAGCGGCAGTGGCACGTTGCGATATCACCCCACCGATTGGTATCTACCATCGGATGTGGGGGGCCGCTTTGCACGATCGAGCCACCGGTGTGCATCGTCCCTTGCTAGCAACCGTGTTGTACTTACAGCCCGATTCCCATTCGGACTCCGAACCGATCCTTATCGTAAGCTTGGATCATTGCATCCTCGACGGACAAGAAATCCAAAACATCAAAAAGTCCATCGAAGGCTCGACGGGCATGAGCCCAAAAAGCGTCCTTGTAACGCTTACTCACACCCATGGTGCAGGTTGGATGTCTCGCAGCCGTAGCGACTTGCCCGGTGGTGAATTGCTTGGCCCCTACCTTGATCAGTTAGCCGCTGCAGTTGGTGAGTTAGCCAAGACCGTCATTGCTCAACGAGCGGATTGTTCGATGATCTATGCTCAAGGACGCTGCAATCTTGCGGCTCATCGCAACTACATCGACGAGGAGCAAAAGAGATTTGTATGCGGGTTAAATCCGACTGGATTTGCCGATGATACGCTGATGCTTGCGAAGATCATCGACAAGGAGGGAAAGACTCTTGCGACCGTCGTCAACTACGCTTGCCATCCGACCACATTGGCTTGGGATAACACCCTGATCAGTCCCGATTGGGTAGGTTCGATGCGCGAGGTCATCGAGAACGAAGAAGGTGGCTTGTGTTTGTTTTTACAGGGTGCATCCGGGGACTTGGGCCCGCGCGAGGGGTTTGTTGGAGATACCAAGGTTGCCGATCGCAATGGAAAGCAGGTTGGATTTGCGGCCCTTTCGACACTTGCAACATTGCCTGAGCCGATGACGATGTACCGCTACACAGGATCGGTGGTCTCTGGGACACGCATCGGGACTTGGCAGCACCAACCACTCGATCCGGACACTGTCGATAGGATACGCAAGTGGCACTGGGAGTCGTTTATCGTAGAGCTACCCTATCGCCACGATCTGCCGACCGTTGAGCAAACGATCGAGGATCAACAGCGTTGGCAAAAGGTGCTCGAACAAGCTCAAGCAGCAAAGGATTCAATCCTGCTCAGGGATGCTCGCGCGCAGATCGAACAGTGCACTCGCCAACTGACTCGGCTGAAGCATTTGGTACCAGGCCGTTGTTATCCTTTGGAAATACAACTCGGCTTCATCGGTGATGCGATCTGGGTCTTCCTGCCAGGGGAGATTTATCAAACCTTTCAAACAACGCTTCGAGAGCGGTTTGCACCTAGACCGATTTTTGTGACGACTCTGACCAACGACTGGCAGCCAGGATACATCCCTGCGGCCAGTAGCTATGGGTATGAGATCTACCAGGAGGTCATCGCCGCGACAGCTCCAGGTTGCTTGGAAGTACTTATCGAATCGATCAGTCGTCGCATCGATGCAGACTACTAATCCCATGATGTGATTTTCAATCCACGAAAACACTTGAAGTGCCCGTTCTTGTTTTAGAGACCTTATCATGAAAAGCATGCGTATCATTTATGGAGTCTTGTCCATCGCAGGTTTAATCTTGCCGATGGTTTGTTTTGGGACTCACTTCACCAGAGCCGGAGAGCGCGGCTGGCCAGAATTTTGGGCGGCACCTTTTGCAACCTGGGTGATCGCAGGGTTCAGCTGGGATCTGATTATCACCGCAACAGCTTGTACGATTTGGATGGCCAATGAATCCAAACGGTTGAAGATCAAAGGATTTGTTTGGCACTTCCTGGCGATCTTTTTGGTCGGAATCTGCTTTGCCCTGCCGACATTCCTCTACCGACGGGTAGCGTACCTCAAAGTCGACCCAGACTCGGGGTCAGAGCGATAAGCCACCCTGGAGTTCTTGGGTAATCGAACAAATGCAATCAAACCCAAGAGCATCAACCACTGAAACAAGAACAAATTCATTGAGCTTTCGATTCCAAGATGCAAAAGGACGGCAAGTCCGATAGCAATCCATCGAACTTTCGGGATCCATAATCCGACCGGTAAGAGCGATTCGATGATCAACGTGCCGTAGGTTGCTAGCGCGCTAGCAATTGGCCAATCCAAATACGAAGCGGGGATGCATCGACCGAAGTTATCCGTCATTCGAGATACATACCAGACCGCGGTGCCATCTTGCCATGTCGAGCCCTCCAATTTCGATAAAGCAGTCGAAGCATAGATGGCAGTCATTTGAAATTGGATCAGACGTAATCCCCAGGCTTGCGACGATGCTTGTGCTAGCTCACTCGCTTTGACGTTGGACGGGAAAACAGCCCAGAAAATATCCAAAGGTAGCCAGATCATTAGAAATGCGAAAATTCGCAGCAAGGTATCTTCCCCATCGGTGATCAATGGATTGCGATTCTGGAAAGAGATCAGCCAAACGAAGATCCCCGCTGCTTGGAATCGCGAGTAACAACCTACGAGCATTAGCAGTCCGTGAGCCATTAGACAAATCAGTCCAAGCTGTGCAGCCCATGGCTTGGAGGGTAAAAGATTCAGCAGTGACCACGCTCCTGGATCGAGGATCCCTTGTGCGGTTTGGTTTTGCATCACCCCTTCGTCGGTGTACCAATAAGCTGCATCGGGCCATACGACCATGGTCTGGATCAGGATCAGGATGGAAAAACTGATTCTGAAGATCGGAGCCACACGAGGATCGCAGGAATCGAAGAGAAACCGATCCCAAGCTTGGAGGATCCTTTGAAAAAGAAAGATCATGGCTGGGACTCACGTCGCACCAAGAAGTTGATTTGAGTGCTCCACTGGGTTTGCTCGAAGGCTGGCAAAGGTTGGCCTTCTTCGAGCACCATGGTATTGCGGTACTTGTAGAGCTTGATCTCTCGCATCGGCGGTTCGATTGCAGCGGGCTCGAGCATCTGGTTGTCATCGCTCCAGCGGATGCTTCCAACAGCCTTTTCCTGGTTGGGGATTGAACGGAGCAAGTAGTCTGCAAAGTCGCTTGCGGCGGTGTAAGTGTTGGGCAATCGCTGCTGATAATTCATATGCCGAAACCGATAAAACTTGGTCCATACCGAGGCTTCCTGCCAATCGATCGAGGTCCAGGTAGCGGGGTTACCGCTTCGATCTGTCAATTCCGCAACAAGCACTCCGTTGTTGAGGACCGGATTGGGTGCAAATAGAGGCCAATCTCCTTGAGCGAGTCCCAAGGGAACCAATATGCGATGAACCAAAGCCTTGGGTCGTGAAGCGAAAGAATACGACTCGGGGGTTACATCGATAGCAACGAAAACGCAAAATAGAATCGCCAAAAGGCGAGTCGCGATCTTCTTCATGGCTGGGATCCTACAGAATGCTCGAATACGATCATTCGTATAGTTTAAACAAACCCGAGTGGTCTAGGTTGCCAAGGCCCAGTTGATGTACGAGCCGTTCCCATTGATTTCTGGAATTTTCGAGGGTCTGTGATTCTAATCCAACAGCCTGTGCCAATTCGCAGATCAACCGCACATCCTTGAGCTGCAGTTCGCTACGGCCCCCGGGCTCAAAATCCCTGCGGATCATGCGATCGCCATGGAGTTGCAAAATACGACTCTCGGCGAATCCACCCAAGAGAGCTTCGCGCATCAATGCAGGATCGACACCGGAAAGTTCGGCTAACCGGATGGCTTGGGCAACAGCATCGATCGTTTGTGCTACGATGAGTTGATTAGCAAGTTTAGCGACCTGCCCGGCTCCAGATGGCCCAAGATGTGTAACCCGTTTGCCTACGGTTTGTAATACGCTCAAGGCTCGGTCAAAGTCCTCGCGATTTCCTCCCGCCATGATCGAAAGCGTTGCTCCTTGGGCTCCTACTTGGCCACCGCTGACAGGAGCATCGAGCCATCGCACCTTTTTGGCGAATTCTTTTGTTTTAGAAACACTCGAAGTCCCGAAGTCGACAAAAAGTGTTTCTGGAGAGACCATCCCAGCAAGGCCTCCTGGTCCAAAGACGACTTGCTCGACAGCTTCGGTGTTCGACAGGTTCAAACAAACGATACCACCCGAGGCATGCTGAGCGAGCTCTTCGAGCGATTTGGCAACAACCAGACCCATGGATGCGGCTTGTGCTGCTGGTCCTGCAGATCGATTCCAAACCTTCAAGTTCGCTGAGGCTTGCTTGAGGTGGTTTGCACCGGGCAAACCCATATTTCCAAGCCCCACATATCCGATCAATAGACCTTCCATACTTGGCATACAAGTCACCCTCGGATCTGCGGCTCTTGATCTTCATCCTGTTGATCGTCATCCTGTTGATCATCATCCTCTTCGTCATAGATTTCGATGACTTGATCTTGATCCTCTTCGGAGTCTTGGTCGATCGGGACATCTTCAAAGCCGGTTTCGCCGTAAGCCTCTGCGCCTAGATCCTCGTCGAAGGCACCTTCCCATTGCTCGCCAGGCTTGGCGTTTGCTCCGGGCCGCCGATCGGTTTGGATCTCATCGCGCTGATCGTCTCGCTTACGCGGTTGCAAGTAGAGTTTGATTGGGATTTCTCCGAAGGGGAGGTGGTCCCGCAGGAAGTTCAGTAGATAGCGCCGATACTGGTTCGTGAAACCTTGGGGTTGATTGCACACCAAGACGATCGTCGGTGGTTCGGATGCAACCTGAGTAGCGTAGTAAATTTTGGGCCGTTTGAGCTGGTACAAAGGTGCCTCATGTCTTTCGAGAGCCGCCTTGACGAGCTTATTGAGCATGCTTGTCGGTATTCGCTCTTTGGCTTGCTTGAAGAGCATCTGAGCGTGGTTTAGCAGCGTCTTTACGTTCTTACCGGTTTGACCGGTGACAAAGGCGATCGGGCAATAGGCCATGGTAGGGAAGTGCTCTCGGAGATACTCGACCCATCGCTCGGTAGGTATTTGGCCTGCGAGTTTATCCCACTTGTTGACCACGAAGATACATGGTTTGAACTCGTCGTGGATGTAATGCGCAAGTTGCTTATCAACTTTGCTCATCGTTTCGGTGCAATCAAAGAACAGCAGTACGACGTCTGCTCGACGGATGCTGCGTTGAGCGCGGTGGGTTCCGTACCAATCGATGTCCGTTTTGATACTTTTGCTTCGTCGCAAGCCGGGGGTGTCGATCGCCATGAACTTGTGCCCATCGAGTTCGAACATCACGTCGACACTGTCACGGGTGGTTCCGGGAACTTCACTGACAATACAGCGATCCTCTTTGGCAAGAGAATTGACAAAGGTGCTTTTGCCGACGTTGCGTCTGCCGACAATTGCAACCTTCATGGTCGGGGGTTCTATCTCTTCGGCCGTTGCATCAAAGTCTGGAAGACGTTGGGATATCCACGAGAGCAGATCCCCTTTGTTCCTGTTTTGAAGAACACTGACCCGTAAGAGATCTCCGTATCCCAAGCGATGAAACTCATCGGCGTTGGAGTCCTGCGTTTGGCTGTCGGTTTTGTTGGCGACCAAAAGCACTGGCTTGTTGACTTTGCGAAGTCGATCCGCGACTTGGGAATCCAAAGGAACGAGTCCGCTACGAGAGTCAACGACAAAGATCAATAGGTCGGCTTCTTCGATCGCAGCGAGGATCTGTCCCTCGACTTGATCGGTCAGGTTGTCGACATCCTCGATCCCGATTCCACCGGTATCGACCAGTTCAAAATGGCGACCTTGATGCTCGATGAGCGTCGTGAGTCGATCTCGGGTAACGCCCGCAAAGTCCTCGACGATCGCCAGTCGACGACCGGCAATCCAGTTAAAAATAGAGCTCTTGCCGACATTCGGTCGGCCAACAATTGCAACGCGTGGGATAGCCATCGAAAGACCATGGATCGTAAAAAGGGATCAGCGGAGGGGCCCCGACGGCTCGCAATTACTTTGCGGCTATTTGATCGCGTCGGATCGGAGGTTCCAAGCCTCGACCCAATCGGTCTCGACCAGGACAGCTCCAAAGTCCTCAAGCAATCGCTTGTGCATGTCTGGAAAGTGGCCCGCACCGTAAAACACACCGAGCTTGCGCTTTCCGGCTTTGAGTTGCTCTTCGAGCACCGAGAACGCTTTGGCATTCCGCTCGGTCAGAAGGGTACTCTTTCCATCTTTATCTGCAATCCCAACCATCTGATTGTCCAGTGATTCGAACTGCTTGGCCATCGCTCGCCTCATCCGCAGAGGATCGCGGCTGAGCATCGCAGCGGTCATCTCTGCTTGGTTATCGTTGGCTTTCTTTGAACCCTGGAGTGCAAAACCAGCTCCCATGAGTCGAGCCACCATACTGATCACGCCGTCATTGCGTTTGGCCATGTCCTCACTGAATTCACTTGGATTCATGTCGGCATGGACAAAGTTTTTGGCCCGATAATCGATTTCCTCGAGTTGGAAAGCGAGCTTCAGTGCATCCTTCATCCCTGTCTGAAGCGAGCTGACAGGATTGCCCCCCCCTCGGCGACGTTTTTCATTTTTCTGAGGCCGATCGGTCGATTCGGCCACCAACTCGTAGAGAATCGCTTCGTAGGATTTGAACATGCTGTTGAGCCGCTGGTAGTAGGATTGCTCGCCGATGTGCACAGCACCGATCAGGTCGATCACGGCCCCTGCATAGGGACCGCTTGCTATCTTGTAACTGACGACAGCGCACTCGAGCGCTTCGGGGGAACCGGCATCGGTCTCTTTGACCCTCAAAAACAACGGGGCCTTTTCTTCGACGGCTTTGTCATCCTGGCCAATCGAAACACCACTCCCACAAATCCAGAAGACCGCAAGAGATAACACGGACGCAAGCATCGGACGATTCATCGATAAGACCTTTGAAAATAGGATCGGGATCTCACAGATCGAGGCGTTGCAAACGATTCACGACGAACATCGAGCCGGCAACGGATTCGTAGTTTTATACCGCGAGGGACTCCGAAGTTAAGTTCTTCGGGAATTATTGTCGCTAAAACTTCGAAGGCCACCACCCGGCCCCAGGCCAAGAGATGGGTTAAATGGTTCGCTGGTCACTTCCCAGAACAAATCGGAAATTTCCAACTTGAAATTTCTGACGCTGCGTCAATAATTGACGGCATGGTCGAAATCAGCAGAAAACAGCGCGAAATTCAGCAGAGAACCAGGGAAATCCTCAGGGTGGCCAAGCCTATTTTGATCGCCGAAGGCTTTCAAGCATTGACGATGGATCGGTTGGCTTCCCGAATGGAGTATGCCAAGGGAACGATCTACAACCACTTTCCCAACAAAGAGGAAATCGTCCTGGCGCTTGCCATCGAGGCGATGAAACTTAGGCATAAACTCTTCGATCAAGCATCCACTGGGGATCGTCCGGCCCGTATTCGGCTCATGACCATCGGGGTGGCGTGTGAGTTCTATACCCAAAGGTGCACCGAGGAATTCCAAGTCGAGCAGTGGATGCGCAATGCGAACATTTGGGACAAGTCCTCTTCAGAGCGGCAACGGATTATCCGCGAATGCGAAGCCGGTTGCATGCAGGTGGTGGCTCGATTGGTACGCGAGAGCCTTGCTCAAGGCGAGTTGCTTGCCTTGGACCATTTGACCCCAGAGGAGATGGTTTTCGGTTTATGGGCGATCACTTTTGGATCTCAGATCCTGACTGCCTCGAGCCCATCGCTTCAAGCCTTGGGCGTTTTTGACCCTATCCGGACGATCCGTATTCACTGTTGTCGGCTACTAAACGGTTTTGGATGGCAACCGATCCAAAGCGAGAAGGAATACTTGAAACTCGTCGAGGAAATTTCAGCCGAGTACTTTCCACAATTCGAACAAATCCAGCGAGAGCACCGATGAGCCCGATCGTTCCCTTGACCCAGGATCCCGATGCCCTTTTTGAATCATCGCAAACCGATGAGCTAGGCAGAAGCACTTCGTTTCTTGAGAGCCGATTGCTACGTTGGTTGGCTGCAACTTTAATGCTGGCTCTATTGGCTTGGATGATGTTCTTCTCTGGCAAGGGCCATGATCCATCCAGTACAGCGATGACAAACACGACCGGTGCCCTCAATGGAACCGAGCTTTTGGTGCGAGCTTACAAGATCCCTGACCCGAATATAACTCGCACCGGACAGCGTTCGTTTTCAGGCACTCTTCAGGCTCGTTATCAAAGCTTGTTGGGGTTTCGTGTCGCAGGCAAAATCGTCCAGCGGCTCGTCGAAGTCGGCGACCGAGTCCGCCAAGGGCAGGTCCTCTTTAGGCTTGATCCTACCGATTACGATCTGCAACTCCAGGTGGCACAAGCCGACCTCGAAGCGGCCAAATCCCAGTTGGTTCAAATCGAAGCCGAGGAACGCCGATTGTCGGATCTTCGTAAAACACGTTCAGCGAGCCAATCAGATCACGACCTCGCTGTGGCGGCACGCGATACGGCCCGTTCGAGACTTCAAGCGGCGATCAATCGCGAGATGCTGGCCAGAAACCAACGCGAATACGCCGAGCTTGTCGCCGACCAAGATGGCTTGGTGACTCGTTTGATGGCTGAGATTGGCCAAGTCGTGTCGGCTGGGCAACCTGTTGCCCAATGGGTGCATGGCACGGAACTCGAAGCTGTTGTGAGCGTCCCAGAGTCGATGCAGCAATCGCTCGAAGAGAGTCAGGCCAGCGTTGAGTTTTGGTCCAAACCTGGGCTCCGCATTCCATGCAAACTCAGAGAGATCTCACCGGTTGCGGACCCTGCGTCGCGAACCTACGATGCGAGATTCACACTGGTCGATCCACCCGATGGGTTGTCGATCGGCATGACTGCAAACGTCGTGCTCTATCGGAACCAGGACGATGGGTTTGCGATTCCTATGGGAGCGATCGCACAATCCCAAGGCACCCCGATCGTTTGGCGAATTCTCGATGACGGCAAGGTTGAGTCGATCGAGGTGCAGATCGTCAAGTATGGTAGTCAGTACGCGAGGGTTCGAGGAAATCTAGGACCTGGGGACCAAATCATCAGCGCCGGGGTTCAGCGGATCGATCCACAGTGCACGGTACGCGTTTGGCAAGACAACCTCTAGGAAATTTGGTTCATCATGCCAACTCAAGACCGATCCAATAACGATCAGCGCACCGGTGCTAACGACTCGGATCGCGCGCAGTTGCTTGAAAGCAACTTGAGTTGGAACCTTTCGCGATGGGCTGTGACCCACCAAGCCTTTGTCGGATTTTTGATGATCGCTTGCAGCATCGCTGGCTTGGTCGCTTATCTGCGCATGGGACGCGCCGAAGATCCTTCGTTTGCGATCAAGACGGTCGTCGTCGGAGCGGTATGGCCGGGGGCGACGGCCGACGAAATGCAGCGGTATGTGGCTCGAAAAATCGAGGACAAACTGCGAGAGACTCCAAAGCTCGACTTTTTGCTGACCTACTGCATCTCGGATCGGATGATGGCACTTGTGCAGATCCAGGACTCCGTGCGAGGTAAAGATGTCACCGACACTTGGTATCAGGTACGTAAAAAACTCGACGACATCCGGGGGGAATTGCCCTCGAGCCTTATCGGCCCTACCGTCGATGACGAATACGGCGATGTCTACTCTGGAATCTACATGTTCACAGGAGACCATTATTCGCTGGCTGAACTCAAGCGGATGTGCGAGCAAGCCAGGAAGAAGCTTTTGAAAGTCAAGGATGTCGAGAAAGTCGACATTATCGGAAACCAGCAGGAACAAATCGTTTTGGAGTTCTCACACCGTAAACTTGCTACTCTTGGTGTGACTCCCCAACAGATATTCGATAGTGTTGCTCGTCAGAGCGTGATGCTGCGATCAGGTAGCGTCGACACCGATGAAGACCGAATTCACGTTCGAGTCGACCGCAACTTCGCCGGAATAGAGCAGATCGAGGCCGTACCGGTCGAGGCCGCCGGTCGGGTATTTCGCTTGGGGGACGTTGCCAACGTGACGCGTAGCTATGAGACCCCACCGAGTTTCTTGGTTCGCTACAACGGCAAGCCTGCCGTTGGCTTAGGCGTGGTCATGCAAAAAGGTGGCAATGTTCTTGAGCTTGGGGAGTCCCTCAAGAAGAAATGGCAAGAGATCCAAACCGAGATTCCTGTGGGAGTGGACGTCAACACGGTGGCCTTCCAACCGCAAGTCGTCGAGGCATCGGTTGGGGAGTTTCTCAAATCGTTCTTTGAAGCGTTGGTGATCGTGCTGATCGTCTCGTTTCTGAGTTTGGGAATTCGAACCGGAATCGTGGTGGCTTTGAGTGTGCCCTTGGTTTTAGCGATCTCGCTAGTGATCATGCAGAGCATGGGGATGAATCTCGATCGCATCACGCTCGGTGCTTTGATCTTGTCGCTTGGATTGCTTGTCGATGATGCGATCATCGCCGTTGAGATGATGGCCGTGAAGATGGAGCAAGGTTGGAGTCGGCTCGACGCGGCCACCTTTGCCTGGACGAGTACGGCGTTTCCCATGTTCTCTGGTACATTGATCACGGTAGCAGGTTTTCTGCCTGTGGGTTTTGCAAGATCGACCTCGGGAGAATATGCAGGCGGGATCTTTTGGGTCGTTGGAATCACTCTCGTGACATCGTGGCTGGTCGCCGTTTTGTTCACCCCACTTTTAGGTATGCGACTCTTGCCCAGTCCCGATCCGAGCATTTCCGGCGCATCGCATGATCATGCGTCAGGCCATGCGTTCGATACCCCTTTTCACAACGCACTAAGACGAATGATTCGAGCGGCCGTGACAAGGCCTTGGCTGGTTGTTGCCACGACGTTTGGTTTGTTTCTCTTGTCGCTCTTTGGCATGTCGCGATTGCAACAGCAGTTCTTTCCGCAATCATCGAGACCCGAACTCTTGGTCGACGTGAGGATGAACGAAGGCTCATCGATCGGTGCGACATCGGACATGCTCAAGAGAATCGAGTCGAAACTCGCCCCTCGGATGAAATCCGATCCTCAGTCGGCCAAGCAAGGAGATGTCCTTTATTATACGTCTTACGTAGGGGCTGGATCAGCAAGATTCTTTTTGGCTTTGAATCCCGATCTACCGAACCCGAGCTTTGGCAAGATCGTCATCATGACATCGAATGTCGAGGCTCGCGAACGCTTGCGTCGGGAATTGAAGGAAACCTTTGCAAACGATCCAGAGTTTTCGACGGCTTCGATGCGTGTGCTGAGATTGGATTTTGGGCCGCCTGTTGGTTATCCAGTTCAGTTTCGTATTGTTGGTCCCGAAAAACAGGTCGTTCGAGATCTTGCCAATCAAGTCCGAGAGGTGATGCGCAAGAATTCCTCAGCCGTGGATGTGAATCTTGAGTGGGAAGAACCTGCCAAGACCATTCAGGTGAAGATCGATCAGGATCGTGCTAGACTCTTGGGACTTTCTCCTCAAGAGATCGAACTTGGATTGCAAACGCTGCTCAGCGGTTCGACGATTTCTTTCTATCGCGAGGGGACTGAAACGCTTCCAGTCGTCGCGAGAGCGATCGATGAAGAGAGATTGAATATCGATCAGTTCGAAGACATGACCCTTTTTACTCTCAGTGGCAAGAGTGTACCGCTTCAGCAAATTGGCAACTTGGAGTACTCGCAAGAAGATCCTATTGTCTGGCAACGGAACCAAGAGCAGATTCTCTCGGTGCGATGCGACATTGTCGATGGCGTGCAAGCTCCGGATGTGAGCAAGCAGATCGACCGTGAATTGGCCGAAATTCGTGCTCAATTACCTCCCGGTTACCGTATCGATTTAGGGGGTAGCATCGAGGAGAGCAACAAAGCCAATGGTGCCCTTTTTTCGATGTTTCCGATCATGATCATGGTCATGTTGACGTTGCTGATGGCTCAGGTTCAAAATTTCCGAAAGATGTTTTTGATTTTTGGAATCGCACCGCTTGGGATCATCGGAGCGGTGGCATCGTTGCATGCGTTCAATGCCCCGTTTGGATTTGTTGCTTTGCTGGGTGTTATCGCTTTGGCTGGAATGGACATGCGAAACTCGGTCATTTTGGTCGACCAGATCGAACAAGACATCCGTCAGGGACTCAGTCCATGGCAAGCGGTGATCGAGTCTTCCGTGAGGCGTGCCAGGCCGGTGATCCTTACGGCAGCAACGGCCATTTTGGCGATGATTCCGCTGACAGGAAGCGTTTTTTGGGGACCGATGGCGATGGCCATCATGGGAGGCTTATCGATCGCAACTTTCTTGACCTTGATCAATCTGCCGGCGATCTACGTGTTGCTTTTTAGGATCAAGCCCGATCAGGATTCGAAGGCGGCTTAGGCATGGGTTTACCGAGGTTTTTGGTCGATCGATTCGATGAACAAGGGTTGGTGCAACTCGGTCAGACCGAATCGCATCATGCAGCAAGGGTATTGCGACTGACGGTAGGGGATCGATGCGTTGTGTTCGATGGCCGTGGCTTTGAGGCACATGGGACGATTGAGTCGCTCGATAAAAAGTCGGTGTATGTAAGACATCAATCCCAGACCTTTGCACCTAGAGATCATGGGGGGCAATTGGAATTCGCGATCGCGATGCCTAAAGGGGATCGTCAGCGGAATGTGATCGAGAAGTTGATTGAGTTGGGTGTTGATCGATTGACCCCGATCGAGACACAGCGGAGCGTATCGAAGTTCGATTCTGACGCGATCGAGCGATTGGAGCGTTATGGCCTTGAGTCATGCAAGCAGTCGCAACGCAATCGGCTCATGCAGATCGATCCGTGTTGCGATTGGAAAGATTGGTTGCAGCGGGTCCAATCCGACTCGCAGTGCGAGGGTTGGATACTCCATCCAGTTCGATCTTTGGAGTCCGCTTTAGAAGGTGGGAAGCATGTTGCGACCCATGCGACCCATGCGATCGATGTGGCGAATTTTCTTGCGGAAACAGCACCCGTTCCCGTAGATAAAAAAGGGGGTCGGATTATTTTTGCGATCGGCCCTGAGGGTGGTTTTACTCGGGAAGAAGTCCAAAGGTCACTTGAGGCGGGAGTTAAACTGCTGGATTTGGGCGAGCGAATTCTTCGCGTCGAGACGGCCGTGGGGGTCGCGGCTGTCCTTGGTAGTCTAAGGCTCAGCGGTCCGGTTTTTGAACCGCTGATGGACACTGATGAACGCTGAAAGCAAGCAATCCATTGTCCTGTAACGCTTGGGTTCAAAGTTATTCTCAGAAGTTATATGCCGCTCCAATCGTGACTCCGTGGAGGATTAGAGAGTCGCCTGCTTGAACCGTAGAGGCTTGCGATGGAGATCGGAAATCATAGGGGATTTGGCTTTGGGCCGATGCGATGCCCGAGGCACCAAGGACTCGGTATCCGAGGTTTGCAGTCCATCCACGCGCGAAATGCCATGCAATTCCGGTTGTGGTTTCTCCGAGAAATGCAGCACCATTACGGGATCCTTCGTAGTCGTAGAGGGTGCCATTGCCCGCACCGCTTGTAACGACCGTTGCTAAGCTTGTAGTATTTCCAGCAGCCGTATTGAGTCGGTTGCGATTGTTATACAGACCTGCGTTTAGATTGCTCCAAAGCGACCAACGCGGTGTCAGCAAGAGGTGCGTATTGGCGCCAGATTGAAATCCCCACAAATCGTTGCGAGCATCGTTTCTATAATAAGCATCGTTGGCTGAGTAAAGCAGTTCGTCTTGGAACTGAAACCAACGCACTCCCGAAAATAGACTCAATCGAAATCGGCTCGGTGTCTGGAACCACGGAGCGTTCGAGCCTGTAGGGGAGTCCGATAAGCTCCAGCTTTGTCCGTTGTTGCAGTTCGGAGCCAATGGTTGCCGAGCGGCACCTCCTAATGCGAACCAATTCAAATTGAGCTCGACATTGTTGAATTCGCGTTGGCGACTGAGTCGATGCTCGGTCGCACTGTTGAATACGTCATTCATGGGTGTAGCCCCAATGAATAGACCTTCGGTCACTCCTGGAGTCAGACTCGAAGCGGTGTTGAATGGCAAATTGGTTGCAAGAAAGCCAGGATTCGCAGTTGTAGCTGTCGCGATAGATTCAGCCGGTGATAGTCCCCAATAGCTCGCGCTCATCGCATATTTCCCGCAGCCAAAGTATCTTCCGATCCCAAGTTCGTAGCCACCTGTAGATGGCATACCGACATCGCTCGATCCAAGGAGTCGATTCGAGGGGTCCAAGGCGCTGCTTGTGAAGACACGGTCGTTTTGATCCTTGAGATTCAGCATCAAAGCGTTGGCTCCAAAGAACCAAGGGGAGGGGGATCCAAGGGGGCGATTGCTCCCATGAGAATAACTCCCTGTGGCTACTTGCGAACTGGGAGTGCGGAGATCCAAGTCGACCGAATTGGTGCTTGAAGGAGTTGTTGCTACCGGATCTAAAACCGGATCCTGAATGTTCAATGGCACGGGAACTTGCGTGACCGGTTCTGGGGTAACCAACGGCAGGCCACTTCCAATCAAAGCAGGTGCAGGCACCGTCGGCAAGCTCTCGGCAGGGGGCTGGGCAAGAGGTACCGTGGAAGGTGGTAGAAAGTAGCTAGGCGAGAGTCCCTCGCCTGACACGAAATTCGAAGGTGCTTGGATTTTCAGATCCGCTTGAGCCCACGCTAGCGAGACTTGCAAGCAAAGCAATGGAGTTGCCAAGAGTGCAGACAGAATTCGGCGTTTGGTCAGCCGAGCCAACTTTGGATCAATGAGCATCTTGAAGTTCCTTCTTCCTGAAGAGTCAAGCGAGCCTTCTTCCATGAGGCTTGTTTCTTGACGCTAGCTATCAAAGATCGGAATCCAAGTTGGTAATCTTGGAAGGATTGGCAGACTAGGCTAGGGCTTTTGACTTCGATGGGCGTTACAACCGTACCTAAGTAGGCCTGTTGGTTTTTAGGATTGGGAAGCAGGGGCTGGGCAAGCCTGGTAAGGTTTGCCGATTAAGAGAATTTTACGGATTGAGTGAATTTTAACGCGGGCTGGTCCGATACAAGACAATGCGTGGCGGTATTCCATCCCCCTGGCTACCCCATCGCGGATTCCCCCCCGTATGCCTTTCGCACGGAAGTAACTCTCGTGAACCGATTCGCAACCCTTTGCTGCCTTTTGATAGTCGCCTTGGCCGGCACGACTCAAGCTCAAGATTTACGGAAGTACCGGGTACAGAGCTCGGCTTACAATTCCGCGCAGAGGCCACGACCTTCTGCAACCTCGAGCGTTCCGGCTCGCTTGGCTGGAACACCTCGTCCTGCGAAAGTTCGCGCGAGGCCTGCTTCGAGCCGTGTGACGCAAGATCCGATCTACGATGATTCCGTCTATGGCGGCTCAAGTGTCGATGATTCTGAAGTGATCATCGATGGATCCCATAGCATGCATGATGGCGTGGTTGTTGAAGGTGAAGACACCCACGAAGATGGACGTGTTTACTACGAAGATGATCCGATGATGTACGATGCTGAAGGATTCGAGGAATCCTACGGAGTTTACAACTCGTGCGGTAGCTGCGACGGCCATGGCTGTGGAAGTTGCGGTGCTGGAAATCCTTTTGGTATCGATCTTTGCAACCCCGCAGGCGATCTTCCTGGTCGCCAACTATGTATCTGTTTACCATCGCACGGATGGGTTAGTGTCGACTATTTAGGGCTCTTTGCCTCGGGCATGAATATGCCGGCCTTGGTAACATCCTCTCCAGCAGGCAGTTCGCAGTCGATGGCTGGTGTTTTGCCGGGCGCAAGCGTTCTTTACGGAGGCAATGACAATGCGTTTACCGATCAGATCAATGGGATTCGCGTTCGGGTTGGTATCTGGTCAGCGGTTCGCCCGGATTTTGGGGTTGAAGGCGAGTATTTCGGCTTCAATCAACTCGAGGACAGCTACACAGCTAGTTCAAGCGGATCACCGATCCTGGCTCGACCTTTTTACAACAATATCACAGGCCTTCAGGATGCCGAATTGGTTGCTTTCCCCAATCTCCTTAGTGGTAAGGTGCAAGTCGAAGCGACCTCTAGGCTTGATGCTGCGGCAGTTCGATTTCGACATATCCTCTGCTGCGGTGAGAAAGGAAGCTGTTCACCTTGGGATTGCGGCCCGCTCGTAGCCCAATCGCGGATCGATGCGACACTCGGTTGGAGGTACATGCAGCTAGTCGAAGGTCTTACGGTTACCGAGGATCTCACATCGCTTAGTCCTAGTAACCCAGGTAGCTTTTTGATTCGCGATGATTTCCAAACCTTCAATCAATTCAATGGTGTGGAGTTTGGTTTTCAGTGGCTTCATCGCCGAGGATTTTGGTCGCTGGATGCTTTGATGCGAACCAGCGTAGGTGTCTCACGTCAATGGTTGCAAATCGAAGGGACCACTCGCAGTCCTCGAGATGGTGCGGCCCAACCCGGCGGACTGCTTGCTCAACCAGGTCGCAACATGGGGATCGTCGATCGTAACGAACTTGGTGTCGTACCCGAATTCGGCGCAACCTTGGGCTACCAATTGACCGAACGGTTGAAACTCAATTTTGGTTACACTTCGATCTACTGGAGCAATGTTTTGCGACCCGGCGATCAAATCGACAATACGGTCAATACGAACTTACTCCCACCGGCCATCCCTGGAAACGCATACATGGGGCAACCTTTTGCGGTTAAAGAGGTCGATTACTGGATCCATGGATTCACCGCAGGGATTGAATACCGCTGGTGATAAAATCACCAGGACCGGCATATCCGGATTAATACTCAAAGTCTAGGAAAACTCGAAGGCTTGCATCGCGTATCGTCGATGCAAGCCTTTGGTTGTTTTGATATGGTTGGCAAATTCATTTAGCTCTGGAATTTCTACGATGGCTGGCATGTGGGATCGGCTCAAAAAAGGACTTATAGGCACGTTCGCTGACAGGTCGAGGAAATCCTCGCACCGTAGGCTTGCCCGTCGCAGGATCCGCATGGAGATTCTCGAAGGCCGCCAACTCATGGCCGCTGACATCCAGGGAATCGTCTATCACGATGCGAATAATGATGGAATTGTCGGCCCGGCTGAAACGCGCCTAAGTGGAATACCGATCCAATTGTTCCTCGATAATGGCGATGGGGTTTTTGGAAGTACCGATACGCTCAAAGCTTCGACAACCTCCGGGGCAAACGGTGCTTATTCTCTGACAACCGAGTCGGCTGGGACTTACTTCGTCGTTCAAAACTCCGAGCCAGCCGGATTTGTTCAACGCCAGAGTCAGAGAATTCAGAAGGTAACGCTCGCGGCAACAGACATTGCGATTTCCGACAAGCTCGTCCTGGATACTTTCAACACGACCCAGCAAGTGGTCAATGCAAGTTTCCCCGGAGCCACCCCGAATTCGTCGGCTCTGGCTGCTCCAGAGGCAGTCGGTGGTGAACGCGATATCTTCGTCGACGCGACTGCCGGCACGGTGAGTATCGCTGCCAACGGAACGCCCAAGCCGGGTGAGTTGGTCTTTGACGTTGGCGCAGGAGCCAACGGCAAACGCCTCGTGAGCTATGATGGTGTGGATGGATCGTCGAACATCAATACCACCGGACTCAATAATCTTGATCTAACCTCATCGGGTACTGCAAACGCCTTCCGGTTCCAAATCGGTGGAGAACCGGGGACCCGTCTGATCGTCCGCGTTTACAGTGGTGGCAACGTTTCTTCTCGTGAAGTTGCCATTCCAACAACTCCTGGTGCGAATGCAACCTCCGACTTGATCATTCCATTTAGCGACTTTACAACATCGGCTGGTTCCGGGGCCAATTTCGCCGCCGTCGGAGCGATCGAACTGGAAGTCACGGGGCCTGAAGCAGCCGATTCGATCGTCAATGCCTTTAGCACCATTGGACCGACGACACGAACTCTCGACATCGCCAACCTTACCGCGACGGGGATCGGAAACCAAGTCTTCGCTGACAAAAATAACAACGGCGTCTTTGACAACACGGGAGCACAACCGGAGGTTGGGGTTCCAAACGTTCTGCTTCAGCTCTTCGAAGACACAAACAACGATGGCATCTACAGCCCTGGGATTGATCAGCAAGCGATCACTTCGCTAGGCGTACTTAGAACTGCAACGACCAATGCATCGGGCATCTACGGTTTCGCACCGGTTCCGCAAGGAAGTTATTTTGTTGTTATGCCTGCATCGCAATTCGCTACTGGAGCGGCTGCGGCTGGGTATGTCGTCAGTTCTACGGTTCCCTCGGGTTTGACCAACAACGCCAACACTGCCGTTCAGTTCGCTGGCGGTGGTCTGGTCACGAAGCGAGTCGTGCTGACCCCCGGCAGTGCACCTGTCAACGACGGGGATAATGATCCAAACACCGACAACTCGATCGATATCGGATTGAATCCGAACTTTGACCTCACGATTGAAAAGTTTGGTCCAGCCAATACTGCCGAAGGCAGCACGATTACCTATACGCTCAAGGCGATCAACAACAGTCCGATCGATGCCAAAGAAGTCGTCATTAGTGACAACCTACCTGATGGACTTCGTGTGATCAGCGCATCGCTGAACAATGCTTTTGTCAGCGTGCCGGCTTCTGCTGTCGATAGCAATCCCTCGAATCCAGACAACATCGTGTTCAACGTCGGCAACTTGGCAGCTCAAAGCAGCCAGAGTAACATTCAAATCGTTGCAGCCGTATTGCCTGGCACTGTCGGTCCTGCGATCATCAACACGGCTGTGATCAGCACCAACGACACAAGCGTTTCTGAGACGAATTTGAACAACAACACGGCGCAGGTCTCCACGGCCATCGAGGCACCGAGGGTGAACTTGACAGGGCGAGTCTATGAGGATCGCAATAACAACGGCATTAGCGATGCGGGTGATTTGGGAATCCCCGGCGCGAGTGTCATTCTCACTGGCACGCCTTTTAGCGGTTTGACTCCGGTCTCTCTATCGACCTTCAGCGGGCAAAATGGAGATTACGCATTCAACAACTTGTTGCAAGGCACCTACTCGGTCGAGGTATCGCAACCTGCGGACTTCACTTTCCGGGCATCGAATCCTGGAACGACGCAAGGCACACCGGGGTTCCGCCAGATCTCGAACATTAACCTCAACACCAACTCGTCGGCCAATAACGTCGGCTTTAATCGAGCGTTCAGCAAACGTCTCTTCCTGGCTTCGTCCTCGCCATTGTCCTAAGTTTTTCGATCAGAGTTGGAATTTGCGACCGTAACTTCGGCCACCGGTTCGCTTGATCGCACCTTTGAGCTCCAAGACGCTCAGGGTGCTCAGGACTTGGGAAACTGCAAGATTGCTTCGGTGAACGATTTGATCGATGTCTGTAGGTAGTACATCGATTGATTGCAACACGGTTTGTTCGATGTCGTTGAGGACAAGTTCGCGTGGTTGCTGAACGACTTGGCCGCAACTGAGCTTTGCGCTCCGGGAAAGTGGGCTTAGGTGCTCGATGATGTCTTCGGCGTCTTGGACTAAGATTGCGCCATCGCGGATCAAGCGGTTGCTACCCCGGGATGTCGGAGCGCTAGCTTGCCCCGGTACAGCAAAGACATCTCGCCCTTGCTCTCCTGCATGCCTAGCGGTGATTAAAGACCCAGATCGCTCGGCGGCTTCGACGACAACGACACCAAGGCTCAGGCCGCTGATGATCCTATTGCGTTGTGGAAAAACTCCCGCTTTGGGTTTTGCCAAAGGGGGTGTTTCGCTGATCAATGCACCTTTGGTTCGAATGCTCTTGGCTAGTTCTCCATGTTCGGGTGGATAGATCTCCGTCAGACTGCTTCCAAGAACTGCGATGGTTCTGCCCCCGAATTCGACGGCCTTGCGGTGGCAAACGCCATCGATCCCTCGGGCCAATCCACTGACAATGGTGCAACCATAACCACACAGGCCTTTGGTCAATCTTTCGGCCATGTATCGACCATAAGCGGTTGCATGTCGGGTTCCCACCATACCGACTGATAGCGCATCTTGGGGCTGAAAGTCTCCTTGGAGATAAAGCACCAGTGGCGGATCGGCTATCTCTTTAAGGAGGGCAGGAATGCGAGAGTCACCTGGAAACAGAAGCTCGATGTTTTGCTCTTTGCATATCTTCAAAACATGGTCGCAGTACGTGTCTTTGGAAGCATCTCGAATGGCTGTGGCCGTCTTGGGGCCAACTCGTTGAACTTGAGCTATATCTCGCAAGGAAGCCTTCAGTGCATCGGTGGCCGATCCAAAGCGATCGAGCAATCTTCGCATCGTGCGACATCCTACGCCATCGACCAAAGCCAACCGTAAAAAGGCATCCTGGTCGACCCTTGCCACCTTGGCTAAGCTTTCGTGCAGGTCGAGAAACTCCGATTCTGCTGACGAATCGAAGTCCATTTGATCCATAACCACTTGTAAATGCTCCCGTTCACTCATCGCTGGCTCCTTAATCCGCTGGCTAAACCGGCTGGTTGTTGTTGGGGCGTATTCTGGCATCCCAGGGTGACACCTCTGGTCACGAGGCACTGGATCGACAAAAAAATTTCGCGGGACATTTCAGGATCATGACGCAACCGTTCCCGGAGCGCTTTACAATGGCAGAGAGTTCCAGAAGCGATTTTCTCGGGTTCTCCTCTAACCTTTTCCCAAAAGCCCTCCGCTCATGACCAAACAAAAAATCACACCCGTTTCGCAAGCCAAAACACCTTTATTTTTTGGCATCGATGTTGGTGGGACAGGAATCAAAATTGGATTGACCGATGACCAAGGAGCCACGCTGGACTTTATTGCCATCGAGACCCTTGAGCCCCAAGGCCCTGCCGATGCGATGCGACGAGTCAATCTTGCATGCGAGGAAATTCTCAACCGCAGTGGACTCAAGAAAAACCAGGTCGTGCGATCCGGGCTCGGAACACCCGGCAGTCAAGACATTCGCAAGGGGCTGTTGCTCGAACCACCGAATCATCCGCACTGGCACAACTTTCCAATCGTCAAATGCTTGCAAGACGAATTGGGGATGCCAGTATCGTATGTCAACGATGCCAACGCAGCCGCCTTTGGTGAGTTTTGGGTTGGAACCGGAAAAGTTCACGACAGCATGGTCCTCTTGACCCTAGGCACCGGAGTCGGTGGAGGAGTCATCATCGACAACGAATTGATCGTCGGCCAAAACAGCTTCGGGGGAGAGTGTGGTCACATGATTATCGACCCGAGCCCGAATGCTCGACTGTGCGCTTGGGGTGGCGGTCGCGGACACTTAGAGGCCTATGCCAGCGCCTCGGGGGTTACCGCACGAGCAAAAGACGAACTCCGAGCAGGTGCTCAAAGCGTCCTCTCAACGGACATTGAACAAATTACGGCAAAGAGGATTTACGAAGCCGCTGAACAAGGAGACGCTTGGAGCCTGAGCTTTATCGAGCAAACAGGTCGATACCTAGCTATCGGGATCACCAGCATGGTCCACATGGTCGACCCGGGTTTGGTGGTCCTCGGCGGAGCGATGAATTTCGGTGGACCGAACTCGAAAACCGGCCAGCGATTCTTGGAGTCTGTCCGAAAAGGCTTCCAAGAACGAACTTTCAAGAATGTAAAGGCAGGGACAACCATAGAATTTGCTAGCCTAGGGGCCGATGCAGGCTACATTGGCGCTGCGGGAATTGCCCGTTCCGACTACCATAAAGCTCTATGAACGGAAAAGAACAAAAATCTACGGGGGAGATCCCCATTGAGCGAATTCGAAACTTCTGCATTATCGCGCACATTGATCACGGAAAAAGTACCCTGGCTGACCGACTCCTGGAACGCACCGGAACGGTCGAAACCAGGAAAATGAAAGAGCAACTCCTCGATGCGATGGAACTCGAACGCGAGAGGGGGATCACGATCAAAGCCAAGGCCGTGTCGCTTCGGCACTTGTACAAAGGGCAAACCTACGAACTGAACCTGATCGACACCCCGGGCCACGTCGATTTTCAATACGAAGTCTCCCGATCGTTGACTTGCTGCGAAGGAGCTTTGCTCTTGGTCGATGCATTCCAAGGCGTCGAGGCTCAAACGGTCGCCAACGCCTATTCGGCTATGGATCACGATCTGAAGATCATTCCTGTGATCAATAAGATCGATCTTAACCATGCCCGGGTCGACGAAGTGACCCAAGAAATGAATCAAGTTTTGGGCATCGATCCGGATGAAATCGTTCGATGTTCGGGTAAGGCCGGGATCGGAATTGACGAACTTCTATCGGCCATCATCGACCGGGTCCCACCACCCTCCGGCGAAACGACTGGTCATCTTCAAGCGATGGTCTTCGACTCTCACTATGACGACTATCGTGGGGCGATCACGTATGTGCGTCTGATGTCTGGCGAAGTCAAACGTGGAGACAAGGTTCGATTCTTTCGGGCTGGCGTCAACTATGAAGTGCTCGAACTCGGACAGTTTGTGCCCGAGCGTAAAGCGGTCGATAAACTCCGGGCAGGCGAAGTTGGATATCTGATTTGCAACATCAAATCGCTCAAGGATGTTCGTATCGGTGATACAGTTGTTCATGCCAACGATGACAAGGTACAACCTCTTGAGGGTTACCAGCCTCCCAAGCGAATGGTTTACTGCGGGTTGTACCCCAGCGATGGCCAAGAATTTACAGAGCTTCGCGAAGCTCTTGAAAAGCTCTCCATCAACGACCCATCTTTCGAGTTTGCCCCCGAGACAAGTGAAGCCCTCGGGTTTGGCTTCCGCTGCGGATTTCTCGGATTGTTGCATATGGAGATCATCCAGCAACGGCTCGAAAATGAATGCAACATCGATCTGGTTCAAACGGCTCCGAACGTTACCTATGAGATCATCAAGCGAGGCGGCGAGAAACTTGAAATCCACCGACCGCAAGAAGTTCCTGATTCCGGTGAAATCGAAGAGTTTCGGCAACCGATCGTCCGCGTGAACTTTGTACTACCGACCGAATACATCGGTGTGGTGATGAAGCTCTGCCAAGACCGACGCGGTATCCTCAAAGGCAACGAGTATCTCTCGGGTACCCGAGCCATGGTCAGCTACGATCTGCCGCTTGCAGAAGTCATCTACGATCTGCATGATAAACTCAAGAGTGCCACGCGGGGGTATGGCACGATGGATTACGAGATCATCGGCTACGAAGAAGCGGATTTGGTCCGTATGGATATTCTCGTCAACGGCAAAAGGGTCGATGCCTTGAGCATCATCTGCGACCGGCGCGATTCGGACCGAAGAGGAAGAGCCGTAGTCAAGAAGCTCAAGGAAGAGATCGATCGACACATGTTTGAGGTGGCCGTGCAAGCGGCGATCGGATCGAGGGTCATCGCCCGTGAAACCGTTCCTGCACTCCGCAAAAACGTTACGGCCAAATGCTATGGTGGGGACATCACTCGAAAACGCAAACTCTGGGCCAAGCAGAAAGAGGGCAAGAAGCGGATGAAGTCGATCGGTTCGGTCGACATTCCGCAGAAAGCCTTCATGGCCGTCTTGGATACCGGTCAATCTGAAGGCAAATAGCGCCCCATCCATACACTCGCGTACAAGGAAGTACAAGAATGTTGCAAAAGTTAAAAAAGCTCGAGCATCCGATTGAGACTCAGCCACTTACGGTCTACTGGCCCTATGCTCTTTCGTTGTTGGCCGTCCATCTACTAGGAGTCTTGGCATTTTTTCCAAGTCTCTTTTCCTGGAGCGGGCTGATTGTCGCAATCGCAACCCACGTTCTTTTCGATGGGCTGGGAGTTTCGATCGGATACCACCGACTCTTAACACACCGTGGGTTCGAGTGCCCGAAGTGGCTCGAACATTTCATTGCGATTTGCGGAATCTGCACCCTACAAGACTCCCCGGCTCGTTGGGTTGCCATCCATCGGATGCATCATCAGCATAGCGACCATCAGCCCGACCCGCATTCACCATGGGTCGACTTTCTCTGGGGGCATGTCGGCTGGTTGCTCTTCATCGATCGACGGCACGATGGTGTCGTTCACTTCGAACGCTATGCCAGGGATTTGCTAAGAGACCCTTTCTACTTCCGACTAGAGCGCAAGCTCATGTGGTTTTGGGTGTATGTAATGCATGCGGCGATCATCGTGGGCATCGGTTATCTCTATGGATTAGCGACCGGCTCGAGCAACTCGCAAGCCCTTTGGCTTGCAGCCTCTTGGTTTACCTGGGGGGTAATCGCAAGAACCATTTTCACCCTGCATGTGACCTGGGCCGTCAACTCGGTTTGTCATACCTGGGGATATCGCAACTACGAGACTCGCGATCAGAGCACCAACTCCTGGTGGGTAGCTATGTTTACCTTTGGCGAAGGATGGCACAACAACCATCATGCCGACCAACGAAGCGCTCAGCACGGGCATCGATGGTTTGAGCTGGATCCTTCGTGGTGGGCGATCAATCTCATGGCCAAAGTAGGCTTGGCTTGGAACCTAGTCGGCCCCCGCCAAGCCTTGCACGCTCAAGTCGAACACGACTGAGCTTATGTAGGGCGTTTATTGCCCAGACTTTTTCTTTTCAAGTTGCTCGGCGATAAAGTCGCTGAGCTTTTCGCCTCGGAGTTCCTGGGCTGTGCCTAGGATTTCTCCCGAGTCTCCGTCGACGAGGAGTACAAACGGGATACCGCTGACATCGTGCATCTTGCCGAGGGATGTGTCCCAGAACTTACCCTCGTAGATTTGTGCCCAAGGCATCTCACGCTTTTCGAGAAAGTCTTTGACTTTGTCGGCCATATTCTCTTGGTCGAAGCTGATTCCCAAGATTTCGAAACCCTTTTCATGGTGTTCCTCGTAGGCTTTCTTCATGTTCGGGATCTCGCCGATACAAGGTCCGCACCAAGTGGCCCAGAAGTCGAGCATTACGAGTTTGCCTTTGTAATCCGTGGGAAACTGGACTTCCTTGCCATCCATTGTTGTGGCGGTAAATTCTAGAGCTTTCTTTCCAATCCGCAGATCCGGAGGCAATGGCATCTCGGGAATCTCCTTGTCGGATTTGCTCAGCGAGAGTTTGCCATCTTTGAGATCCAAGACATACGTATTGCCAGTGAAATTGAAGGGCACACCGAGTCGAACCATTTCGTAATTGCGGCTTGTGCGTCCGTCCCCATTGCGATCCATCGGCAGTGCACCGTTTGGAGCCAAAGGTCCTGAAGTGAACGTCTTGAACTCTTTGCCATCGATCGTCATTTGGAACTCGGTGCCAAAGTCGACGAAGTACATCAAGGTATCCTTGAGTGCTGCTCTTTGGGGATCCTTTGGATCGAAGCGATAAAGTCCAATCGCTCCGGTTTGGTCTTTGTTCAACTCAACCTTGCCCTCGCCGTTGTAGGTTTGAAATTGGCCTTGTGCACGCGGTTTCCAGTTGACTTGGGGATCGTTTGTCAGATCACCATCGTTATTGGTATCGATGTACAAAGTTGCACTGCCATCTTCAGGTTCATCGAGAATAAAAGCCCACGACTTTCCTTCGATCTCAATGCGACCGTACTTGGGGGCCGCGAGTCCCTCGGGGCTTTTTTCGATACCCTTGGCATCCTCGCTCATTTCTGCTCGCAAGGGCCGATATCCCCCCATGCGTTGGGTGACTCCCGTGGCAACGAATGTCTCTTTGATTTCTTGGCCAAACAGCAAGCTAGGTGTTACCAAGGCCAAGGTTGCGAGCCAACAACCGTTGTTGCGAATATTTCTGTGCATGTGAGGTTTGTCCTACTTTAAAACAATGAAAAAACGATTTTCCAAAAAAAACCCGCCGAGCTATTTCGCTCAGCGGGTTATCTTAATGGATAGGGCCCAAGTTTCAAAATCGGCGTCCGAGATCGGATCAATCCTGGGGTAGCTGTAACCGGTAGATCTACCTTAATCCCTTGAGGAAGTTGCTCGAGAAGTAGGTTACGGGAGCCGCATTGATGGAGGTGTTCTCGGCCATGTTCTTGCGGACGATCTGAGCAAAGAGTCCGTTTTGTGAGAAGACCGCCACGGCAGGAAGCGACAGTGCTTCTGGATTCATCGTTGTATAGACTGGCAAGAACTCAGAATCATCGGAGTATAGATTTGGGGATTCGAGCATCGAGTCGTCTATGAAAAGCCAAGGAAGTTCTTCATCGATGCTGTTGCGTTTGACCCATTCGATGTTGGGATTGCCCTCAAAAATCTGATCAACATCTTCAAGTGTAATCTCTTCGATGATTTCCGTTCCAAACTCGTCGGTAGTTCCAAAAAGCATCAGGGTGTCGTCGATCGGAAGATCCAAGGGAACCGCCTCGGGATCAAATCCTTCAAAGGCTGTGGTCATCATCACTTGTTCATCGTCGTTCGTCTGTCCATTAAGTGCATCGATTACCACCAGAACATCGATTGGGCTTAGCGAGCCATCGTTGTTGGTGTCGACACTGCCTACAATTTCCGCTTCGCCTTCGGCTCTGGAGGCCGAGCGTTGTGCGTTCAATGTTCGAATGTCGACCGACCCGATTCGGTTGAGAGTATCGATAAGCCGCAGGGCATCGATGGGACTTACCAAGCCATCTCGATCCACGTCGGCAGGCTTGCTAGAGTTGTAGTAGGCGATGTTCGAAGCCATGTAGCTCTGCGATACAGGTTCGACCTGAATTACGGCTGCTAGATCGGCAGCACAGAGCTTACGAGATTCCAAAGATTCCAACCCGAGTTTGACTGATCGACTTTTCATAATTCTCTGTGACTCACTGGATGATGACGCTATTTTCCGGATCGTAGCGTGTTTACCTGCATCCCTAAACGGATAATCTTAGCAAAAAGCATTAGAAAAAAGAGAATTTCCAGTGGCATTAGTTCCAAGAAACCCAGGTTTTTTTGTTGTTCAGGGATTTCAGAGGGGCATAACGCCAAGTGGCGTGGAATCGAAAGCAGAACAACGCGAGCCGTTCGGTGAAAAAATGCAAAATCGCAAACATTCTAAGACTCAGCGGAGTGCTTGCGCACTTTCGCTAACACTAGGCCAATGCGACTTGACTTCGACCTAGCTTGCCTGCATAACTCAAGGCCCTGAATAGCAAGCCGAGGAAAAGCCAATGGTACGCGAGCGAAAAATAGGACCCGGTGACCAAGAGGATGCCGATGGCCCGGATGAAAATACGCCGGCAGAAAATGGTCCCGGTGAGAATCAGGATGATTCCTCTTCATCCGAAAAGTCGCTGGGCTTGGGCTCCACGCGAGCCGAGAACGATGCGGTGCTGCGGCCAAAACGGATCGGCGAGATGATCGGTCAGCGAGATGTCATGGAGGTTTTGAAAATCGCCATTGATGCGGCCAACAAGCGTGAAGATCCCTTGGGGCATATTCTGCTCGATGGACCGCCGGGACTGGGTAAAACCACTTTTGCGATTTGCATCCCTCAAGAACTTGGTGTTCATGTCGAAATGGCCAGTGGGCCGAGTCTCAAAGCTCCCAAGGAGATTCTTCCTTACCTGACGAATCTTCAGCGACGCTCGGTGCTGTTTATCGATGAAATCCACCGTTTACCCAAACCGGTCGAAGAGTTCCTCTACACAGCAATGGAGGATTTTCGCGTCGACATTGTCCTCGGAGAGGGCGTCAATGCACGAACGTTGAACTTGAAACTTCAACCTTTTACGTTGATCGGTGCGACCACGCGGGCAGGGATGCTAAGCGGACCGCTCCGAGACCGCTTCCATATCCGCCAGCATCTGAGCTATTACGACCAAGAAGACCTAGTGAAGATCCTTGAACGCAATGCAGAGAAACTCAGGGTCGAGATTTCTCGTGATGCCTCGATGGAGATCGCAAGACGTTCTCGGGGTACACCACGGGTGGCTAATGGAAGGCTCCTTTGGGTACGCGACTTTGCGATGAGCAAATCCGATGGGCGCATCAACCAAAAGCTTACGGAGCAAGCTCTTGAAATGCTCGGGATTGACCATAGGGGGTTGGATCGGCAAGACCGAAAGTATCTAGAGACCATTTGCAGGGTTTTCCAAGGTGGACCGGCGGGACTCGAAGCCATCGCACACACGATGGGAGTCTCTTCCGATACGCTTGAGGACGAAGTCGAACCGTTTTTGCTACGCTCAGAGATGATCGTCAGGACTCAGCGAGGTCGTGTCGTTACTCCGCTGGGATTGCAAATCGGCAGTTCTAACCGATAGGATTTTCCAGTTTCTGGATCGCTTGATCGAAAGATTCGCCTCGATCGACCAGTAGCGACACGGGTTCTTGGGTTCTGGGATGTCGAAAGTCCAGGCGCATGGCAGTCAGAAGCATCCGGTAAATCCCTGTCTTTTGGTAGAACATTTGGTTCCATCGATGGTCTCCGTGGCGGTGGTCTCCAATGACTGGATGCCCCAGATGGTTTAGGTGCCGGCGGATTTGATGCCAACGCCCAGACTCGGGCCGGATTTCCAGGAGCGAGAATCTCGAAGTTTCGAAACCGGAGGCGGGCCATGGCATTTCAAAATTTCTTAAATTTCGAAAGTGAGTCGTGGCCTCCTGGAGAGGGTGATCTGCTGTGAATCGTTCGTCGAAGTACTTCGGGTGAAGCAGCGGGCGGTCGACTTTGCATTCCGGAGGCATGAATCCACGCACCAACGCTTGATAGTGTTTATGAACCCTTTGGGCCATGAACATTTCACCGAGTTTAGACGCCATGTCAGAGGATTTGGCCATCAGAACCAGACCGGCCGTCGGTCGATCCAAGCGATGCACAGGGTAAAGGAACTCTTGCAGTTGATCTCGGAGGATTTGAAGTAGCACAGGCTCGGTATCGAGAGTGCTCGGACCGCGATGGACGATCACCCCGGCTGGCTTGAAAACGGCCACGAAATCCTCGTCCTGGTAAACGATCCGAATCGGGTGGTGTAAACCTTCAGCGACAAAGTCTGCGGAATCTTGCACGCCTGCGGATCCTTTTTCTCTCGCGGAGCAAACCCAGGGGCACGAGGTCAACGGACAAAAATACCCGAAGAACTTTTATTTTCACGGAGCGGATGCTAAACTTTTCGAATCATCAAGGGAATTCTGGTTATAGCATGCTTCAGAATCTACGAAAATTACAACTCTCCGAATCTCAGCGGCAAGGAATGCGCGCAGCCGGTCGCTTTAACGCCCAACTGATGGATTATATCCGGGGGCAAATTCAAGCTGGCATAACCACGGGCCAAATCGATCGACTCGTCCACGAGTACACGCTTTCGCACAAGCACACCCCGGCAACGCTCGGATACTTGGGCTACACCAAAAGCTGTTGCACGAGCGTCAATGACGTGATCTGCCATGGGATTCCTGGTGATTATATGCTTAAAGAAGGCGACATCATCAACGTCGACATCACGTCGATTGTCGATGGTTGGCATGGAGATCAGTCCGAGACGTTTCTCATCGGCGATGTTTCGGAGAAAGCTCGCGCGGTGACTCAATGTGCCTTTGACTCGATGCATCGTGCGATTTCCGCACTCACGCCAGGTTGTCCCGTAAGCGTCATTGGAGAGAACGTCGTCGCTGAAGCCGACAAGTATGGCTTTACCGTTGTCCGCGAGTATGTCGGCCATGGCCTCGGACGACGTTTCCATCAGCATCCGAATGTGCCGCATTTCCCAGATCGTAAAAGCAGACAAGATCTGCTTTTGCCAGGCATGTGCTTCACCGTCGAACCGATGATCAACGCCGGCTCGCGATTCACCAAACCCGACACGACCGACAACTGGACTGTCAGGACTCGAGATGGAAGTTTGTCTGCTCAGTTCGAGCACACGATTCTAATGACCGAAAAGGGACCCGAGATTCTGACGACTTGTCCAAATGGGCCCAAAGCTGGCCATCGCTTCTAGTGGCTCTTGTTCAGGTTAGTACCCGCAATGCTCGAGGTAGGGGGAAATGCACCTCCTCCTTGCGAACCTCCCTGAGTTCTACTTGAGCATCGAAATGCTCTTCAAGCCAACTCAAGGTTTTCAACACGACTTCCTCGGGAGCACTTGCCCCTGCCGTCACAAGTACGATATCGTCCCTGGTAAACCAATCGACCGACAGGTCTTCAGGACCATCGACTAAATAGGCTTGTCTGCCTTGCTCTTGGGCAAGCTCCCTTAGGCGCTGTGAGTTACTGCTGTTTTGCGAGCCGAGAACAATCACTTTGTTCGCGTCGCTGGCGATGATTCGGACCGCTTCTTGACGGTTTTGCGTTGCGTAGCAAATGTCTTCCTTCGGCGGACCTACAATCCAGGGAAACCGCGTCTTGAGTCTTTCGATGATCCGGTTTGCATCATCCACACTCAGCGTCGTTTGGGTAAGGTAAGCGAGCTTGGTCGTCGGTTGGAATTCCAGGCGATCGACATCCTGGGTCGACTCGACCAGTACGATCGCTTCGGGGGCTTCGCCCATCGTACCGATGACTTCATCGTGCCCTTCATGGCCGATCAAGACGATCGTGTAGTTCTCTTTCGCAAACTTGATGGCTTCCAAATGCACCTTGGTCACTAAGGGGCACGTGGCATCGATCGCATGAAGTTGGCGTTCTTGGGCGAACTTGCGAACCGTGGGTGCAACGCCATGAGCCGAGAACAAAACGGTGGAATTCGGGGGGATTTCCTCGAGGGAATCTACGAATACAGCCCCTTTGGACTGAAACGACTTGACAACATACTGGTTGTGGACGATTTCATGGTAGACGTAGATCGGAGCGCCGAAATGCTTGAGTGCTAGATCCAGGCTTTGGACAGCCATGTTGACCCCAGCACAAAATCCTCTAGGGGCCGCAAGTAAAATCTTCATCGGGGAGCTCTTAGGTTTTTGAAAATGCTTGGAACTGCTAAAATCATAGCAAGCGGGCTATCGATCGCGAAGGCGCCAATGGCCCAAATCCAATTCAACTCCTATCTCCAGTTTCGTCGGTTTTTATCCTTGAACACCGCTTATTCGATCGATTCGGACCAAAAGCCCCAGCAATCTGCTTTGCCGATTCGCGCGGGATCCAAGCAGGTTCTTTCGGATCTGGCCTGGTGCGGCCCGGAGGTTCCAATCCCCCGCATGGGACTCGATCAAGCCTTTGATTACTGCGAAAAGCTTGCGAAATCCCATTACGAGAATTTCTCTGTAACAAACCTATGGCTTCCTGCGGAGGTCCGGCCTCATTTTGCCTCCATCTACGCCTATTGCCGCTGGTCGGACGATCTTGCCGACGAAACCGGCGATCGCGACCGTTCTAGCGAACTTTTGCACTGGTGGAAACAGGAGCTTGGTCGAGCGGTCGAAGGCAAGTCGATGCATCCAGTCTTTGTCGCATTGCATCACACGATTGATTCGTTCCGTCTGGAGATCCAACCCTTCGAGGATCTCCTCTCGGCATTCGTCCAAGACCAATCGGTCCGTTCCTACCAAGACGATGGCCAAGTGCTCGATTACTGCCAACGCTCGGCAAATCCCGTCGGTCGCTTGATCCTCGGACTTGCTCGCTCAAGCGACCCTCGATCGATAGGCTGGTCGGATTCGATATGCACTGGGCTTCAGATCGCTAACTTTTGTCAAGACGTCCGAATCGATGCGATTCGAGAAAGGTGTTATCTACCTGAATCTCGAATGCACCAAGCTGGAATAACGCATCGGGACTGGACCGATGGAACCGCCAAGGCACGCGAGGCTTTGGCCGAATGGGTTGCGTACGCTCTTGAGTTTTTCCATGCCGGCCAACCTTTGACGAAACATGGACCGAACTGGCTCAGGCGCAGCGTGCAATTGTTCGTCGGTGGTGGCAAGCAGATCCTTCAGAATATCCAACGTATCGACTACGATGTCTGGAGCAATTCGCCCGAGGTTACCAAATCGCAAAAGGCTCGTCTGGTGCTCAATGCACTCTTGGCCAGCTGGGATCGTCGCACAAAGCCATGAGCAATCTCCAAGAGTCTTATCAAGCTTGTGAGCAAATTGCACAATCGAGCGGTTCGAACTTCTACCGCGCGTTCGAATTCCTCCGACTTGATCGTCGGCGTGCGATGACCGCCCTGTATGCTTTCTCGAGACTCGCAGACGATGCGACCGACGATGGGCAGACAAATGGGAAGGCCATTACACCCTCGGATTGGAATCTCGACGATTGGATGCATTGGCTCGATGATTTAGATTCGAACCAGAAATATGTCGAAAATCCATCCAAGGCATCCGATTCAGCTTTTGGACAACTCCAGAGAATCCGCTTGGCACTAGCCGACTCGATCGAGCGGTTTGGCATTCCCAAGGAAGCTCTGCGGGAAATCCTTCGCGGAGTCGATCAGGACACCCGCCCGTTTCACATCGAGCGATACGACCAGTTGCAAGCTTACATGTTTCGAGTCGCCTCGGCCGTTGGCCTTGCTTGCATCGCGATATGGTCCGATAACGGTGCCGCCCAAGTCGGTAGTCCTGCTTACCGTATGGGTGTCGATTGCGGTCATGCATTCCAACTGACAAATATCTTGCGGGATCTGGTCGAAGACGCCCAACGCGATCGAATCTATCTGGCCAATGAAGACTTGATGCGAACGGGATTTACAAAATCCTCTCTCCTGGAATCGCTCAAACTCACAGATCCTGCGCTCCGGCAACAAGCGATCACCAACCAAGGTAATTGGCAGGATCTCATCGAAATCTACACTCAACGTGCCGCAGCATGCTACCGGAGCAGTTGGGGACTAAGCGATCTGATCCATCCTGATTCAAGACGCATGTTCTGTATGATCTGGAGCACCTACCACTCGATCTTTGAGAAAATCCAACAATCCCACTGGAGTCCGCTCCACGTGCGTCCGTCACTTAGCTCACTCGAAAAACTCAGGCTCTACGCCTCCCATGCATGGACTCCAAGGTTCAAGACCATCAGCCGACGATCCATCAAGACTCCGAATTACTCGAACATCGCTCCTGGTGGTCCGCCCAAGGTAGCAGTTATCGGAGGCGGACTTGCAGGTATCCAGACGGCCATGCATCTTGCCAAACATGGTTGCGAGACTTGGCTCATCGAGTCCCGAAATCGCTTGGGTGGACGGGTCGGATCATTCACCGATCCAAAGAGCCAGCAAGCGGTCGATTATTGCCAACACGTCGGCATGCGATGTTGTAGCGAATTGGTTCGCTGGATGAACGACCTTGGTCAAAAAGATCAGTGGCAAGAGCAATCAACCCTATGGTTTCGGTCTCGCCATGGGAGACGCTTTCTCGCTAAGGCTTGGCCGCTCCCGGCACCCTTGCACCTCTCAGGACTATTGCTCAAGTGGCCGGATTTAGGATTGATCGATCGCACAACGATTGCCATGGGCCTCGTAAAACTTATTCGTACTCGGCCTGATGACAAGTTCAACGACACGCTTGCAATCGACTGGCTCAAAGAGAGCCATCAAACCAGCAATGCCATCGAGAGCTTTTGGAGTACGATCCTGGTTAGCGCCTTGGGTGAGCAACTGCCCAGAATCACGATGGGAGCGGTGCATAAGGTGATCATCGACGGTTTTGCGGCTAGTAAGGACGCCTATCATCTGCTTGTACCGCAAAAGAGCCTCTCGCATCTTGTTGATCAAACCGCTAAAGATTGCTTAAATCGACTCGGTGTGCATCTTGTCGAAGGCAAAACCGTCACCGGACTTTCTCGAACTACAGAAGGCATGTGGAAGCTTCAGACCCGAGCAACCGGGGATGACCAAGCCCCACAGGATGAATTTCACGCAGTGGTCGTGGCCGTACCCTGGCATCGCCTTGAAGGGATCCTCGATCCAAATTCCAGTTGGATGCAACCCGAAGTAGCACGATCGATTCAAGAGGTTCAGACGATCGAGTCGGCACCGATCACAGGCGTTCATACTTGGTGGTCAAAGCCATGGTTTAACGATCCCCATGCGATCCTCATCAACCGACTGAGTCAGTGGATATTTCCAGGGCCCAACGAACCTAGCGATGCTCCGATCGGTCAGCCGATCGAACACTACTACCAAGTTGTCATCAGCGGATCTCGGGATTTACCCAAAGGGGATTCCGAGTCGATTCTCAAGATGGTTCAAGAGGATCTCTACGAAGTCTTCGAGGAGCTTCGAAACTCTGGGGCTGTTATGACACGCGGCAAGGTCATTACGGATCCTCAATCGGTCTTCTCGGTCAATACACGGCATAACCGAGCCCGACTAGAGTGCGATACTCTGGGCGCTCAAGGCATTTTCTTAGCGGGCGATTGGGTTCAGACCGGCTGGCCTGCGACGATGGAAGGAGCCCTCAGAAGTGGATCGTTGGCCGCCGGAAGTGTGCTTAGCTATGTCGGTCGACCTGCAGATGTTTCGGTCGATGGCAAATAGAGTTGGTGCTCTTGGATGTAGACCTCGACGGGTGATGGAAGCAAATAGCGGATGCTGCGTTTGGCTTCAATGCGTCGCCGTATGGCGCTTGATGAAATCTCCATAACAGGGATATCCAAACGAATCTTTCGGATTGATTGCAAGGTGTCTTCGGGGGCCAAGCCATCGAGTTCCTTCCAGTCCGGTTCGGGGCATCCGCCACGCCTTGCAACAACAAGCTGGACACATCGAAGTAGCTTTTCAGGGGACTTCCACTTTTTGAAATCTTTCAAAGAGTCCGCACCGATCAGGAGGAACCAGGTGGCATCGGGCACGTTGCTTTGGAGTTGCTCGACTGTGTCGATCGTATAGCTGACACCCCCTCGCTGGATCTCAATCGGATCGACTTCAAAATTTGGGTGTGCACCGAGTGCTAGCTTGAGCATCTCCAAACGGTGCTTATCGGCAGTTGGCGTGTAGTTGAGTTTGAAGGGGGAAATTTTCGCAGGGATGAACTTCACCAAGTCTAGCGAAAGTTCGTCTCGAAACTGCTCGGCGGTTAGTAAGTGCCCGAGGTGAATTGGGTCAAACGACCCACCGAAGATGCCGATTCTTTTTGATGCCATGATAGGTTTCTTATGATTTCATTACTAAAACTTCGCCCTGTCCTTGGTATTCAAGATCCCCGATGCTTCTGTAAACCTCAGCTCCTCGAGGGAGGGTTTCAACCAAGTCCGTGCACTTGGTACGAAAAACGCCTGAGAACTCTTCCATCGAGACTACTTGGTTGAGCAAATCACGAAGATGCTTCCAGAGGATGGGCAGAAAACTCAGTTCCAGCGGTCGTTGCTTTGAGAGTGTCGCGCCGCTGCAAGCACTCGGGCAAGAGCGGAGAATGAGTGAACCTCGCCGCATTTGCGAGCCCCAGTTTGAACCAATTTGCTGCAAACACAAAATCGTTCCGGCTATCCACTGATGAGCCAGATGATCGCCGATATCTCCTCCGACACAGACGATCCCTCGCCGCATCCGTTCGCACGCCCGCTGTCCAAGGCTACCAAGAATAATCGTGTCCCCGCCTTGGATACCCTGCAATTTTCCAGGCAACGGACAGCCTAGGGAGTCTGCTGCATCGCCTCCGATGACGCTAAGGCCACCCCGCTTGTCGGCCAAGGCTCTATCCCCGACCGAGCCGTCGACCAAGATCGCTCCGCCGTGCTGCGTTCGCGCGAAATCGCTACCTACGCTCCCAGTGACAAGCGTTATCCCAGACCGTGTAAAACGACATAAATTGTCGAATCGTCGTAGATCTCCACGCAGGATCAGTCGGTTTTGCAATCCCAGATCATCCCTCGAATTTCGAGGTTCGAGGTGGATGTCAAAAAGTTCGCCTAGTCGTACGTTTCCAGCGACCGAATGAAGAACCAATTCCGCTAATTGGGATTGCGGCAAATGGATCAGGGAGTCCAACGACAGGGCCGAGGCATCGATCCTTGCGTTAGCCTTGTGCGCGTTTTCTCGTAGCGTTAAAGAAATGGTTTTCAGATCCGTGACCCTTGAGTAGTTCCTTAGGGAAAAATATCACACCAGGTGGCAATGAGTCCACAGACTTGGATTGTTTCTTTTGCCCGAATCGGACCCGTGGCACATCACCCAACGGTGAGGTTCCGAGTTTCGATCGAAAGTGGCCAGGGCCACGTCGAAGTCAATCCCTATGTCTGGGAACTCCTCCGGGCGATATCCGTGGATCATTGATGTTCCTATATGGTGCCAAATTGTAAGCTGGGTCGATGAAGCTCGAACCCACCCGATCACCGAAGTATTGCTCAGATCGACTGCTTCGGGTTGTCGATTTGCTTTCGTGTAGATGTAAGCGTGAAGCCTTTCGAGAGGGATTACCTCCTTGCCGGGTGAGTCAAAAATGTTCGGTCTATTTCTGCTGAAATTGAAGGTCGAGCAAAACTCATTCTCTCGAAGAATCGTGGAATTGAATCGGCTGTTGATGGCTAGTTGGGTGTAGACCGCTGCGGACAAATAATCCAGCGGACGCCTGAGTGATCCCAGTTGAAACTCAAAAAACAAGCCTTGTGGGTTCCATCCCATTTTGGTCGTGATCGATCCACTGAACTCCTTCTTCAATCCGATCGGAGGCAATTGATGCTTGTCCTCAAGCCCCCAGCTTTGGAAGTCAGAGATTTGGTCGATCGTATTCAATCGATGCAACTCAATCTTGAATCGAAACAAACAAGCTGGATCGGGCAGAAGATTGTTAAACATCAAATCGGCTCAGTTCAGACGGCGTTTTCTTTCGGACCATTTCCAATAGACGCAGATGATGGCATCATAGCTTGCGTGCGCCAAGACACACGCAAGCAAATCACCGGTAGCCCAAAACAGAACCGAAAACAATAAACCCGCCAACGCTGCCAAGGCGATATACGTTTTGCTCAGCGGGTGAGCAAACCCAAAACAGACGGCTGAAGCCAACATCCCGGGCAAGACGTTCCAAAAGGTAGGTTGGTCAACCAGGCTCATCCACCAGCCTTGGATCAACCCTCTAAAGAGGATCTCTTCGCCTATACCGGCGCTGAGCGATAAGACCAAAAGCTCCGGGATTGTCATTGGACCTAGAACCGTGCGAAGTTGGGACTCAGCGGCGCGTTCGAGCTTTTGAATCGATCGGATCGGCAGTATCGAAAAAACTTGCATCCCAAGAGCCAATACCATTCCGACCAGGGTGCCGATCACAAGACTCCTGGCGATGGCTTGCCAGTCCCACCATGGGACCAAATGTTCGCGGGGGTTTACCCCGAGAAACAACCCCAGAAGGATCGCTGCTAGGGCGAGCGAAAGCTCCAAAGCAACGGCATAGACCAGCGACTCGTTGACTTTGCCGAACACTGAGTAGGAGCTTGATGGCTGTTAGCGGGATGGTAGGAAAAAAGTCGGGAGGCTTGTAAGCCGGGTTCTGTCATGGCGAAAAATCGCCAAGGGCAATCATTCATCTAGGCCAACGATTGCTCGTTGGCTCAAGCGATCTACCCGAGTGTTGGCATCACGAGCCGGATGCGGCTGCCATCGCTGGAAGCCTCACTCTGTTGGATCTTGCTCCAAATGGGGTTTACCGAAGGAAGCAGTCACCTGCTCCTTGGTGGGCTCTTACCCCACCTTTTCACCCTTACCGAAACCTTGCGGCCCCGGCGGTATCCTTTCTGTTGCACTTTCCCTGGCCTTGCGACCGGTCGACGTTATCGACCATTTTGCTCGTAGGAGCCCGGACTTTCCTCCCAGCCCCAAGGCTTTGTTCAAAGCCTTGTAAGCAGAGCGATTGCCCAGCCTCCCGACAGGAGGATTATAGCCGACACGCGACCAAATGGGACGCCTTGTCTGCCTAGGAGCCTACCAATGGCCTCATGCCCAGTGGCGTTGAATTCGTGTAAGCGGAAGTGCGCAAGCACTCCGGTGAGTGACGAAGTGACGAAAGGTGCTCGAAATCGTAGCGTTTTTCACCGGACGGCTCGCGCCGCTCCGCTTTTAATTCGATGATCTTGCTGATGCTTAGCTAGCCGGGGTCGCTTGCATCCCTTGGGCTGCAGCGGCTTGCTCTGCGGTTTGCTTGTGATAAGCCGCACCTGGCCGTCGACCTCGACGTTTTTGGTTGGAAAGTGGTAGCATCGACATATCAACGCGCTGTAGCATCCGAGTGATTGCTAGCTTATTGACACTAACATCCAGTTCATTGGCCTCGGCGCAGATGCGGTCGTGAAGGCTTTTTGGAATCCGAATGGTAATCATTTTTTGGACTTCGGTCGGATCGCAGTCCGAGACATCCTTGCAACGCAGCACCGTTAGCATTTCCAGAACTTTTGAATGGCAGTCGGAGGATTCATAATTGCGGTATTCCTCCGACTCGCTGAAGATCCGGTGCGCTACACCATCGACCCCCAGGGTCTCGCGGTAAAAGGCGGTCCAAGTCGGAGCTACCCCAAAAAGTTCGGCGGCTACCTGCTGTACCCAATGGCATCGGTCTTCGAATTTCGCCGACTGGCAATGCTTGGCTCGGAGTTCTTGGGCCACGCTGTTAAAGACGACCATATCGGCAGCGAGCTTTTCGCCGGCAGCAACTCCCGTCTTATCCATCGCTTCGGGGGCCAAAGTTGCGGGGTTGGAAAGTCCGTTATTGAAATCATGACTCATCAGAAATCACCTTCCTTAATGGGGCGAGGCTTTGCCTAGCTCAGGCTTGGGCTCTTCGCGCTGCTTGTGTGCTGGGTCGGATCCTATCGACCGAATACCCGCCGACCGTTTGCCGGGCCTCCGATCCCTCCACCTTGACCTAGCTCTCTTTTCGCAACTGGTGCGAACCCCAGGGCTCCCTCCGGCGGACTCGCACCTATCTTGAGAATGCTGGCAATACCCTCGGCGCAAAATCAATGCTGGCAAAGACTTACGCCTGTTTTGTAGAGGTGCCTTAAAACCGAGCATCACCCCAAAAGAGGGGTGTTTTTAATCCGCTCAGATTTTAGGCAGGTGTTGCACGCTCAAAAACCGAGTGTCCAACTTGGGTTTTTTGAAATTTTCGAGGAATGGATTCAAGTTCGGGATTGTCTTGGGTGTGCTTGGAGGGAGCTCGATGTTTTGGCAGTAGCTGGGTTTCGGTGGCAGTTGGCTGTCGGCCAAACAGTATGCGGCCGCGGGGCTTGGCTTGATCCAAAAGTTGGATTAACTTTACTTCATCGCGTTTGACTTACCCCCTAATCAATCCATTCAGTCCAATGATGCACCAACCAAATTTGCTTCGTCGAGGTTTTTTTTCAGTTAGCCTCCTTGCCGTGGCTCTCCTGAGTTTCTCGTTTTTGTCTCATGCCGACGATAGAGACCTGGAGCCCAAGGAGCACACGAAGGACTCGTTGAGCACTGTCAAAGAGAAGATCGCTGAAAAGAAAGCCGTGTTGGTCGATGTGCGGGATTTGGTCGAGTGGAATGCTGGGCATGTGCAAGGAGCCGTGTTGGTTCCCTGGCGCGACTTGCAGGACAAGCTAACCGAGGCCCAAGTCAAAGAGAAAATCCCCAAAGACAAAATTGTCTACACCCATTGCGCCGTCGGTTACCGATCTTTGCGAGCCGCTAAGATCCTCAAGAAATACGGCTACGACGTCCGTCCACTCAAGCCAGGCTACGAGGAATTGGTGAAAGCAGGGTTCGCGAGCGAAAAGAAAAGCGATCCGGGAAAGTAATTCGTTACTGCAATGAGTCAAGCCCGATCTCATCGCTTGGCCTGTCTAGCGATGACTCCGTGGACATAGGAACCCCTGAACCTAGTTTGGCTTTCCAAGGTATCACGACCAAACGTCCAACGTCGAGCTTGGTCACTCGCACGGTTGTGCCAGGCTCAATTGGTCCTGCCTCACTGACGGCCTCATACTCCCGCTGGTCAATCAGCGCCGTACCGTGAGGAAGAAATTCGGTTTGAGCGACCCCTACCTTTCCGACTAAACCTTTTGGATCATCGGATTCAGAGGCATCGGACCAAACAAAATCTTTGGCTTTATCGGGCGTCGCTATGAGCATTTTGCCGAAGGGCGTTTTGGGCCAAACGTAAAGCAATGTGATGAGCATCACTGGTATCATCCCCAAAGTAGCCACGAGCATCCACCAGCCGCTCGTAGGTGAATGTCGAAATGCAAAGTAGACGGCGGCTAACCCGAGAATCGACGTAACGGCGATCAGTACACCTCCGGTTGGTATCATCAAGTCGATAGCAAATACCACAAGTGCCGCCAAGAACAACAGCAACGCGATACCAAGGAATGTCATGGATCACTCAGCAACCAAAGGCTAAAACTCGATCATACTAACTCGGTTCGTATCCTAAATTCGGGGAAAGCCATCTTTCGACTTCCCTTAAGGGCATGCCCTTGCGTTTCGCGTACGACTCGACTTGATCTATTGTAATTCGATCCACCGCGAAATACCGTGCGTTGGGATGACCAAAGTAAAATCCGCTGACGCTTGCCGCAGGCCACATGGCGCACGATTCGGTAAGCGATACATCAATATTCCCTGGCGCATTGAGCAACTCAAAAAGAATCCGTTTTTCGGTATGATCGGGACAAGCCGGATAGCCTGGAGCCGGACGGATACCTCGGTACTCTTCATTGATGAGTTGCTCGTTACCAAGCTGCTCTTCGATACCGTAACCCCAATCGAGCCTAGCTTGTTCGTGCATGAGTTCTGCGAAGGCTTCGGCTAGTCTGTCGGCGATGGCTTTGGCCATGATCGCCGAATAGTCGTCTTGCTTGCCTTCATAGTGCTTGGCCAGCTCATCAGCACCATGCCCTGCTGTGACGACAAACGCGCCAAGGTAATCGGGGCGTCCGGAATCCAAGGGAGCAACATAGTCAGCTAGGCTACGGAATTCGGTTTGTCCTTTGCGTTCCCATTGCTGCCGGAGGAAATGGAAACGGACGAGTTCCTTCGAACGGCTCTCATCGGTAAACAAGATCACATCGTCGCCAGAGGAAGCCGCAGGCCAGAATCCATAAACTGCATGGGCCTTGAGGGCTTTGGTCGCAATACAATCAAAAAGCATCTTGCTGGCATCATCGAAAAGCTTCTTGGCTTCGGTACCCACATACGGATCTTGGAAGATCTTGGGGTACTTGCCCTTAAGCTCCCAGGCCATGAAGAAAGGTGACCAATCGATGTATTTGGCGATTTTTTCAATCGAGTAGTCTTTGAGGACTCTTGTCCCGATAAAGCTCGGCTTGTCAATTCGTATCTTGGACCAGTCGGTCGCAAACGCCTTCGAACAAGCTTCTGCGTAGGGTACGAGTTTGACTTGCCTAGCCTCGTAACTCGATCGCAACTCATCCTGTAGCTTCAGGTTCTCTGAAACATACTTGGGCTTTGACTCTTTGCTACAAAGCGACTCAACGACTCCGACACACCTCGATGCGTCGGCAACGTGAACCGTCGGTTCATGGTAGTGGGGTGCGATCTTGACTGCCGTATGCTTGGCCGATGTCGTGGCACCTCCGATAAGCAGTGGGATTTTCAGTCCCAGTCGCTGCATCTCTTTGGCGACATAGGTCATCTCATCGAGACTCGGTGTGATCAGGCCAGAAAGTCCGATCACATCCACGCTGTGCTTGACAGCCTCTTCAAGAATTTTTTCACAAGGGCACATCACGCCTAAGTCAATCACCTCGTAGTTATTGCAACCGAGTACGACTCCGACGATGTTCTTGCCGATATCGTGGACGTCTCCTTTGACGGTAGCCATGAGCACCTTGCCACGGAAACTCTGGCCCTCAAGCCCAGCCTCTTGCTTTTCCTTCTCCATGAAGGGCTGTAAGTAATTGACTGCCTTTTTCATCACCCGAGCACTTTTGACCACTTGGGGCAAGAACATTTTCCCTGCTCCGAACAAGTCACCTACGACCCCCATGGCCGACATCAAAGGACCTTCGATGACCTCTAAGCAACGAGTGCATCCTGCACGAGCTTCTTCGGTGTCGGACTCGATGAACTTGTCGATGCCATGAATGAGCGCATGCTTGAGCCGCTCATGCACGGACTTATCCCGCCACTCAAGGTTCTCCCCGGTGGCCTTTTTTGTGCCGGATCCTTTGTAGGTTTCCGCCAGCGTCAACATTCGTTCGGTCGCATCGGCCCGTCGGTTCAGCAAGACATCTTCGACGTGCTCGAGGAGCACCTTGGGAATGTCTTCGTAAACCGCCAGTTGCCCGGCGTTGACGATCCCCATGTCCATTCCTGCTTGGATCGCATGGTAAAGAAACGCCGAATGCATCGCCTCGCGGACCACGTCGTTGCCTCGGAATGAGAAGCTGATGTTGCTAACCCCTCCTGAAATCCTTACGCCAGGACATTGCTGCTTGATGAGCTTACAAGCTTCGATGAAGTTCACTGCGTAGTTGTCATGCTCCTCGATCCCTGTAGCAACGGTCAGAATGTTTGGATCGAAGATGATGTCTTGAGGCGGGAAAGCCAATTCATTGACTAACAGATCGTAGGCTCGTTTGCAGATTCGGGCTTTTTCAAGGGTCTCGGTCGCTTGACCTTTCTCATCAAAGGCCATCACGACCACCGCGGCTCCGTAGCGGCGGATAATGGTCGCTCGACGGAGAAACTCGTCTTGTCCATCCTTCAGGCTGATACTATTGACGATCGCTTTGCCTTGTACGTTTTGCAAACCCGCCAAAAGAACTTCCCACTTCGAGGAATCGATCATCACGGGCACGGCGGCAACGACGGAATCTCCGGCGATGAGCCGCAGATATCTGGTCATGGCTTCGACCCCATCAAGTAGTGCATCATCCATGTTGATGTCGATGATGGTTGCACCGTTTTGGACTTGCTGCCTAGCGACCTCGACTGCCTCTTCGAACTTATCATTGCGAATCAAATTCGCAAAAGCCTTAGACCCCGTGACGTTGGTTCTCTCGCCAACCATGGTGAACTGCGTCTCGGGCCTGAGCGTTGTGGCTTGTTGACCACTGAGCCTAGTCCAGACGATCGGCTCGGCTGGTTGGTGCGGCCGAATGCCAACGAGTCGTTGCGAGATCGCTCGAATATGCTCAGGCGTTGAACCGCAACATCCGCCGACGATGTTTAGCCAACCATTACGAGCAAAGTCTTCGATGTAATCGGCCATGTGCGAAGGGGTTAGATCGTACTCACCAAATGCATTGGGCAGACCTGCATTCGGATGGCACGATATCGATGCATCGGAGACTTTCGCTAATTCCTCGATGTGAGGCCGCATGATATCTGGCCCTAAGGCACAGTTCATCCCAACACTGAGCATTGGGAAATGGCTAATCGAATTCCAAAAGGCTTCTACGGTCTGTGCGCTGACAAAAGTTCGGCCTCCTGGCCCAAACGTGGCGCTAATCATGACGGGAATTCGGCGACGGGTCTCTGCAAAATATTCCGCGATCGCGTACAAACAAGACTTGAGGTTAAGTGTATCGATGGCTGTTTCCGGCAAGAGAATATCCGCACCGGCCTCAACCAGATGTGCAACTTGGATTTTGTAGCTTGCAACCATTTCAAGGAAGTTCACGTCGCGATTCGCTGCGTCTTCAACCTTGGTACTGATCGCAAGCTGCTTGGTCGTCGGGCCGATGCTACCTGCTACATAACAGCGACGCGTCGGATCCTTCTTCCGCATCCGATCAACGGCTTTACGAGCGCAGTCAACCGCGGCGTAGTTTAGATCTCGCGTAAGTTCGCTGGGAAGTTCTAATTCACCCATACCGATCGGCGAGGCACCGAAGGAGTTTGTCTCGATGATGTCCGCACCGGCTTCGAGATAGGCATAATGAATATCTGAGATCGCATCTGGTCGCGTAATGCAGAGGATATCGCTAAAGCGGACTAGGTCCTTGTGGTGATCAGCAAACCGCTCGCCTCGAACCGCGGTCTCGTCTAGCTTTAGTCTTTGAATCATCGTCCCCATCGCACCATCGAGAATGTGGATGCGTTGGCGGATAAGGTCAAAAAGATTGTCGCTCATGCTTATTGTGTCAGGGCTGAAGCTTATATAAAAAAAGGCTGACGGAATTGCCCGCCAGCCGTGTGGATTGTTGGTGGTTACATCGTAAACCGTAAACCGATGAAACTATTCTCCAAAGGAAGGCTTTTGAGCCTTCTCCTTGACTCGATCATTCTTGCCAACGAATTCAAGGATCGCGCGGGTACCGGCATCGCCTACCCGTGGCTTGGCCAAACGCAAGATACGAGTGTATCCGCCATTGCGATCGGTGAAACGAGGAGCGATCTTATCGAACAGGACTCGAACCGCTTGCTTATCTTTGATCATCGAAAGAACTTTTCGACGAGCATTCACACCAGGTGCCTTTGCATCGCACCATTTTTGCCAGGAGTCGCTTTTTCTCCAAGCCTTCCAAGCTTCGGAACCCCGTTCTGCGCTGGTTGCGTAAGCCTCAGCGGATGCCTCTGCAGCCAAACCTTTCTTGGCGATCGTGATGCACTTTTCAACGATAGGTCGAATTTCCTTGGCTTTCTCCAGCGTCGTAATGATGCGGCCGGGAACCTTGGGTTTATTCGCTTCCAAATCGGAGAACTCACGTTCGGTCAGGAAAATTGCAGATGCAAGATTGCTGAAGAGAGCTTTACGGTGCGAGGGGCTTCGGCCAAGTACTCGGCCTTTCCTTAAGTGCCTCATGATCGGATCTCAATTAGTCAGAATAGGTGGATTGGTATATGGATAACAGACAATTATCTCATGGACGATGGAACACGGTAGCCTAGGTGCAAACCGATCGCCTTGAGCTTTTCATTGACTTCAGTGAGGGTTGTTTCGCCAAAGTTTCGGACTTCCAACAGTTGGTCTTCACTGCGTTGAACCAAGTCTCGCACGTAGCGAATACCTTCGCTTTCGAGACAATTGTTGGCTCGTACGGAGAGTTTCAGATCCGACACGAGCATGTTGAGTTTGTTTTCGAGTTGTGCCTCGGCACTTCCTGGACCACCTCGGGCTACGGCATGAACTTGGCGACCGAGTTCGCTCGATTGAACGAATGGGTTGAGGTGTTTGCGAAGAATCTTTGCCCCTTCGACCATCGCGAGTTCTGGCTGCACGGATCCATCGGTCCAAATCTCGATCACCAATCGGTCGTAGTTGGTTTTTTGACCAACTCGGGTTTCCTCGACCGTGTATCGAACTCGGACGACAGGACTAAAGGCTGCGTCGACGGGGATAATTCCGATTTCGTGTTCACCGGTGTTCTGTTCGGATGCCGGCAGGTAACCGCGACCGTTCTCGACTACCATTTCCATCATGAACTCCGTGTCTCCCGTAAGGGTAGCGATCACGTGGTCCTTGTTGATAATCTCAACATCTGCATCCGTTTGGACATCAGCACCGGTAATTGGACCGGCTTTGGATCTTAGAATTGTAAGAACTCGGGTGTTCTCGCTGTGGTTCTTGACAACCAGAGATTTGACATTCAATACGATTTCCGTCACGTCTTCGAGAACATTCGGAATCGAACTGAACTCGTGCTGAGCCCCTCGAATCTTGATCTGGGTAATTGCACTACCTTCAAGGCTCGAAAGAAGCACTCGTCTAAGGCTATTGCCGATCGTGGCGCCAAACCCGCGCTCGAAGGGTTCTGCTGTGAACTTACCGTAAGTCGAACTGAGCGTCGATCGCTCGACGTTGACTTGACTAGGGAGTTCCAAACCTCTCCATCTAACGTGCATCTGTAATTCTCCAATGATGAATAACTCGAAACCCTAACGAACGATATCGACTAAACTCGCCGTCGTTTGCGAGGTCGGCATCCATTGTGAGGGATGGGAGTTGTGTCTTCGATTTGCTTGACGGTGATACCTGCAGCCTGCAAAGCAGTGATCGCCGACTCGCGACCCGATCCAGGACCCTTGACCCGGACTTCGATTTCCTTGACACCAAACTTAGCTGCCTTCTCGGCGGCTTGCTGAGCTGCCATTTGACCGGCAAAAGGTGTGCTCTTTCGCGATCCCTTGAAGTTGCAGGTTCCAGCACTGGCCCAGCATAGAGTATCGCCTCGGGTGTCAGTGATCGTCACGTGCGTGTTGTTGAAAGTCGCTTTGATGAAAGCGATCGCACTGGTGACATTTCGTCTTGTCTTGCGCCTTTTGTTCGACGCATCCTTGTTGACTTGTTGCTTTGCCATAATTGAAAACTAAAACCAAATTCCACTTCTTGTTTACAATGCGAATCTGTTGAGGGCCACAAGAGCGAGTCTAGGACTATCGAAGGTCCTTGACCCCCTTCTTGCCGGCGACGGTCTTGCGTGGCCCCTTGCGGGTCCGTGCGTTGGTACGCGTTCGCTGGCCTCTTACAGGCAGACCGAGTTTGTGCCGAAGCCCCCGGTAGCATTTGATTTCGCGAAGACGATGAATCGACTGTCCAATTTGACGACGCAACGGACCTTCGACCGTGTAGTCGCGCTCGAGCAAGCTAGCCAAACGGCTCAGTTCGTCTTCGTCGAGTTCCCGAGCTTTCTTAGCCGGGTCAATCTTCGTTTTGACGCACGCCTCTCTGGCAATCGAAGGGCCAACGCCGTAGAGATACTGAAGCGAATAAACGACTTGTTTGTCGTTTGGAATGTCAACACCCAAAAGACGCGGCATACTTGCCCACTCCTAAACCATTACCCGGTCACGCTTTAAATCGAAAACGAAGTCCGCCGCCGAGGGTTCGACGGGGCGATTCCATGTCGATGGATCAATCGAGCCCAAAAGTTTAGCCAAGAGTGGCTAATTCTTGCAAGTGTTAATCGGTCGTTTGGCACGGTTTTTTCTTAACGATGCACAGGAATCCGGCACCGACGAGCCTGACGGCCAGCCTAACCACACCCAATGAGCAAGCCGATACGGCGCATTTTACGGACTCCAACGAGCCCGGTTTTGATAGCTTTGACTTGGGTTTCTCATCGTTCCACACCGATTTTCCACCCAAGAGTCGCAGAATCACAAGGAGCTCAAAACGATGTCTAACGGAAAAATAAATAGAAATTTGGTGCGTGGCAGTTAATTTGGAGTGGTAGTAACGTTTTGTCGGTTGGGTTGGTGCCGGATTTTCTGACCTGATCGACTGTAATTAAGATTCCCATTGAAAGGGACCGAAATTCGAATTCGAGGGCTTGCTGGCAAGCCCGGTACGCGACTTTCAAGCCGTAACGCGAACCGTGAGTATGAAGATGGAAGACACAGCGCTTGATTCCAAAAGCTTTTCGATGAAGCAGGCTCGTCAAATCGTCGGAGACCTCCATGCTCCGAACCCCTGGATTTACTGGCCAGATCTGTTGATTACTGCGATCTGCGGGCACCTTTGTTTTAGCGCAATGATGCAAGCGCCCGATCGGCTTGCCCCCGATTCGGTAGCCCTTTGGTGGTTGACCAAAGTTTTTTTCTACACGGCAACGATTCTCTTGTTTCTCCGGGGTGCGATGTTCACTCACGAACTGGTGCATCTTCCAAAGGAAGGCTGGACGGCTTTTCGAGTCGCCTGGAATCTCTTGTGCGGGATCCCATTTATGATCCCATCGTTCACTTATTATCCTCATATCGATCATCACCGCCGCAAATCGTATGGAACCGAAGAGGACGGTGAATACTTGAGCCTGAGCCATCAACCCCCATCAGCGATCGTTTTGTACATGCTCGGAGTATTGGTGACACCAATTGCTGGGATCGTACGTTGGGGACTGCTTTCTCCGATTTGCTGGCTCTTTCCATCGGTGCGAAAGTGGACATTCACCCACGCCTCGACGATGGTCATGGATGTCTTTTATGAGCGTCCAGAAGCGGGCAAGCGGGTTCAGCGTATCATGATCATGCAGGAGATTGCTTGCTTTTTGGTATGCCTGGGACTGATCCTCCATGGGCCCATGATCGCCAAAACCTGGTTCGATCCGCTGTGGATCCATGCTTACTTGGTCAGCATTGGAATGATCTTTATGAACAACATCCGAACCCTTGGTGCCCACCGCTGGACAGGCCCTGGCTCGGAATTAACTTTCGAACAACAACTGTTGGACTCTTGCGACTACCCGCATCGCCCTTGGATTACCGAACTTTGGGGCCCGACAGGAACTCGATACCATGCGACTCACCATCTGTTTCCCTCCTTGCCTTACCACAACCTAGGTATTGCCCACCGTCGGCTGATGGCACAACTCCCGGCAGATAGCATCTACCGGGAGACATGCAAACTAAGCCTCTTGGCGGAAGTCGCTGAGCTATGGAAACGAAGTGCCCAGGTCGCTCGAAAGGCCAAGGTCGCAGGCAGAATCGATGCTTATTCTCTGAGCGCAGCGAAGTCTCAATTCGACTCGGGCCCAAGCGGCAACTTCCGCGCCCAGGCAGAAGTTCGCCGCCCTAGAAAAACTGAAGCCGCCTAGAACTACCAAATCCTGACTCGCTTCTCGGGCTCAATGTACATCGGTGCGTTGGGCTGGACATCGAAAGCCTCATAGAAACCATCGATGTTCGATACGATGCCGTTGCAACGGTATTGACTCGGTGAGTGAGGATCGGTCTTGACCCGCTTTCGCATCTCTGCCTCTCGGTACTTTCTTCGCCAGACTTGTCCCCAACCGATGAAGAACCTTTGCTCACCGGTGTAACCATCGATCAAAGGTGATTTCATACCGTCTAGCGAAATTTTATAAGCCGTATAGGCAACGCTCAGTCCACCAAGATCTCCGATGTTCTCCCCAAGGGTGAACTTGCCGTTGAGATTGACCCCTGGTAGTGGTTGGTAGGCATCGTACTGACGGATCAGTTGTGCGGAGCGTTCGTTGAATTCCTTTTCATCGTTTTCCGTCCACCAGTTTCGGAGGTTTCCACGTCCATCGTACTTGCTCCCCGAATCGTCGAATCCATGGCTGATTTCATGACCGATCACCGCACCGATCGCACCATAATTGATCGCATCATCAGCTTGGAGATTGAAAAAGGGAGGTTGCAAGATCGCAGCCGGAAAAACGATCTCGTTCATCGACGGGTTGTAATACGCATTGACGGTTTGCGGAGGCATAAACCACTCGGATTTATCGATGGGCTTGCCGAGTTTGTTCAACGCATAGAAGTGCTCAAACTTGGAAATCGCAGCGATATTGCCTACCACATTCGCTGGGTCAATCACCACCGATGAGTAGTCCTTCCACTTGTCGGGATAACCGATCTTCGGGGTAAAGAGCTTAAGCTTCTCCTTGGCCTGGGCTTTTGTGCCATTGCCCATCCACTCAAGCGAATCGATGCGTTTTTCGAAGGCCTTGAGCAAGTTACCCACGAGCTCGTTCATGCGTTCTTTGGCTCGCGGAGAAAAGTGCTTCTCGACGTAGAGTTTTCCAACGGGCATTCCAAGCAAGGAGTTGCAAGCATCGACGCCTCGACGCCAGAGCGGCTCCTGCTGCTCGACCCCACTCAGAACGGTCTTGTGGAATCCAAAGTGCAATTTATCGAGTTCCTCGGTCATCACCGGTGCAAAGGTGTCGATTGTTTGAAAAGCCAGGTAAGCTTTCAGAACGTTGACGTCCGATTTGGCCAAGATGTCTTGGGCATCGACGAAAAAACTCGGTTGCCCGACGATGATTTCTTGGATCTCAGGCAAAGCGACGGCCTGAGAGTAAGCCTTCCATTGCAACCCAGGGTTTTTGGCTGAAAAGTCGGCCACTGACATTTTATTGTAACGCTTGATGGGATCTCTAAGCGATACCTTGTCCCATTGAACTTTCGCAAAAGCAGTCTCGAGCTCAAGGATCTTCTTGGCCATCGCCTCGGGGTTCTCCCACCCGATCTGTGCGAGCATATCCTTGATAAAGACCTCATACTTTTCTCGTCGGCTCACCAGCTCTGGATCGGACTCGAGATAGTAGTCACGATCGGGCAAGGTCGTTCCGTCCTGATACAGATACACTGCATACTGATCCGACTTGCGGTCATCGACATCCACCCCCGCAGCGTAGAAACTGGGGATTCCGAAAATAGAGAGTTCTCCAGCTAGACGAAGTACATCCTCGTGGGTCCGAACGGCCCGGATCGAGTCTAGCCAAGGTTTCACCGGAGCGATGCCAGCTTTGTTTCTCCCTTGGACATCGGTGTAGGACTTGAACAGATTGCCAACTTGTTTGGCTTCAGCCGATGCATCCGAAGAACCGCTTGCTTGCTCTATGATCGCACGAATGGCAGCTTTGGTTTCGATATCCAGTGCCGTAAATGCCCCGAAGTTCGATTGGTCGGGAGGAATGTCCGTCGTCTCTAACCAGTTCTCATTGACGAAGCGGAAAAAGTCATCGGATGCCTTGAGGGTTTTACTAAAGTTCTCCTTCTCGACACCTGAAACCCCAAGAACCTTGTCCTGAGCCACAAGCGGTACAGATCCTAAGCATCCAATTGCACATAGCCCCATCAAGCCACCAAGCCACTTGGTGACGATCCAACGTTGAGTACCATCCTTCAGAATAAAAGCTCTTCGCATTGCCTGCCTCGCTGATTGAACTTGGTCATAACCTCCACAAATAAGCATTCCTATCGCCTTTCGGGGAGCAAATATCGCCAGAAGCGATGATCAGAATGTACCCCCACTTGGGAACCGAATAAAGCCGTCTAATCCTATTTTGTTTTAGGACAATCCCATTGGTCGGAGACTCCATCCAACCCACAACCAACACAGCAGAGGGACCAACCAAACGACCAGCTCGCAAAAGGATTCGAGTTTTTTTAGCCTTGGACTAAGCGGCTCATTCCAATCGAGCCTGACATTGTCGTGTTTAGATCGGACGATTTGCTCGTACTGGTTCGATTCGGGTGGGGCGATTCCGTTTTGAATCAACCATCCGGACAACTCACCAGTGGTCTGGCCTTCGAGCTCGTCGATCCCTGTTTTTATGACGACTCCATAGTCGGGATCAAGGATCCAATTTCCAGTTTCATTTTGGGCTTCGAGAACCACATGCCCCCCGAGCCCAATGAAACGCGATTGGATTCCTTGAGACAACAGAAGGTCTTGAAGCACGGTTGCTCTTTCCGAGCAATCCCCTTTACCTCCAGAGACAATCCAAAGCGGGTTTTGCGTTCGCATCAATGGCGAATAGAACTGGCCCATGAGCCACTGCACCCAATTTTCCCACGGTGCAAGGTCGCGGCCTTGGCAGTGCTCGGTAATGCTGTGAACGTAAAGGTTCGCCTCGCCAAGCACATCCTCCAAGGCTCCTTGCAACTGAGCCCGCCGAGACCGGTAGTCCAGCAAGCGTTCGATCCGAACCGAATCGAACGATGCAAATCGAGAGAAAAAACCCAGGGAACTCAAGCATGCAAAAAGGACAATGAGCCAAGTCGGTACAATCTGCGGAGATTTCGCATGCGATTGCTCGGGTACATAGTATTCCATCAGTGCTTCCGCGAGAGTCGAGTTTCTTTGAGGGCGCTTGCCAAAGAGCTCGGTTGCCCTTTACACTACCTGCTCAACCCAGGATTTCAGATAGGGTTTCTAGTGGATCGAAAACTATTGGATTTGTAATGATTACTAAACGGATAAGTCGTTGGCATGGAAGCTCCCGATCGTTGCAAAACCGATATTAGACCACAGGCAAAATGGACCGAGTCGTTTGTCGACTTTGGGCCAGATGTCCTACTGAGCGACTCTTCGCTCTCTTCAAGCAGTCCAACTCTTGCCCGCATCGACGCGACAGACCTCTCAAGTACGGCTTCGATCCAAAAAGAACTCAAATCCCTGGTTCAGCAATATGTGCCTTATAGCCCCGGTGTTTACGGGATCCTCGACCCGCTTAATCGATTGATCTACGTCGGTAAATCCAAAGCTCTTCGAGCCAGGCTCTTGAGTTATTTCTTGCCGGGCGTGAGGGATGAAAAAGCAGGGCATATTCTCAAGCATGCTCGCGGGATCGTGTGGGAGACCCAGCCCAGTGAATTTGCGGCCCTTGTTCGAGAGCAATCGCTGATTCGAACCTGGCAACCAACACTCAATGTCGTCGGTATGCCAAACCGTAGTCAACCAGCATACTTGAACCTCGGCCGCGGACCCGCCGAATCGTTTTACGTCTCTAGGCAATGGGACACTCGAGCCTCGATTTGCCGTGGACCATTCTATGGATCGAGCAAACTGTTTCGAGCCACCGAGATCCTCAATCGATATTTCTTACTAAGGGACTGCTCGACAAAGACTCCCATGCTTTTTTCGGATCAACTATCCTTGTTTGACATCCCCGAAAGAGCCGGATGCTTGCGGGCAGAGCTAGGCACCTGCCTTGCACCATGCTTGGCCGATTCGCTCCGGGCCAACTATCGCGCTAAAGAGGATCTCGCAAGAGCATGGATGCGAGGTGAATCGGATGCCATTTATTATCAACTTGCAGAGCAAATGCAAAAGGCGGTTGAACGAACCCAGTTTGAGAGGGCGGCTCGATTGCAGGAAGATGCAGCCATTTTCAAGTGGCTTCATGGAAAACTCAAGCAATTGCAGAAAGCCTCTTGCGATCCACCTAGCCTCTATTGGGTCGAGACAACTGGTGGAGCGAAATTTCCGAAGGGTGGGATTGTGTACTTGCTCAGATCTGGCGGGGTGGAGTTTGCTGTCGCCTATCGAACGAAATCAAGCTCGATCCGTGAGACACTAGAAACTTGGCTTGCTGCAGACAACCAGATCGAGCTGAAGTATTGCAGGCCACATGAGACCTTGGGGTTGGTTGCGACGTGGTTTCAGAAAAACCCGTCGCTTAAAAAAAATCGTCTCCCGGTGAAAACAACGGGAGACGTTATGGAGGTTTTGTCCAAGCTCACTAAGTGTGCGAATTAGTTATCGTTTCCGCCACCTGGTCGGCGATTGCCTCGTCCACCACCAGGACCGCCTTGGCCGCCGCCAAAGTTACCCCACTGGGGTTGTGGGAACTTGAATTCAGGACCCTTGAGTGCTTCCATGTCCTCTTTCTGTTTGGCGGTCAAAATCTCTTTGATCTTGGCTTCTCCTTCTTCACGCATCTTGGTCATCGTTTCGGCCATCTTCTCGCGGTTTTCTTGATTGAAACCACCACCTTGGAAGAGTTCTCGCATCTTCTCACCATTGGCTTTATTGACCTCGGCCATCTTGGCCTTTTGGTCTTCGGTGATTCCGAGTCGGGTGGCTACGAGCTTACTTGAAAGCGATTGAAGGTTACCGCGCTGGATCATCAGACCCACCAAGCGATCCAATTGCTTTGGGTCGAGGATTTCTTCGACCTTGGCTTCGTTTTCTTCGGCCGCCTTTTGCATCTTGTCCATCATGGCTTGCATGTCTTGCGCGTTTGGAGGAGTCGGTTGTCCGCCACCGCCGTTTGCTCCGCCGGGGCCACCTCGTTGCGGAAGCAAGTTGCGCATCGATTCCATAGCGGCCTTGCCGAGCTCTTCAAGCTCGGCGACTTGGTCTTCGTCGAGTTTGAGTTCTTCACGGACTTCTTTCATTCGTAATAGGCCTGTGACACCGCCACCCATCATCCCGCCACCCATGCCCATCATGCCCATGCGTGCGCCACCAGGACCTCCTTGGCCACGTCCGCCACCTGGCCCCCCGGGGCCTTGTGCCATGGCCCCAAGGCTCAGGGCTCCAACCATACTGACAGCTAAAGCAAATCTCGACAAAAGTTTTTTCATTGGCATGAGGATAGCCCCAGTACAAACAGCGGTGTTGAAAGAACGTTACAGAAAAGCCTCGAACGACCCAATCCCAGGTCACCGATCGGTTATGCTACACCATCGGGTAGTCTTTGTAACCCATGGATTTCGATGTCGTTTCGCTAACTTAGAGAAAAATTTTTATGGAAATTTCCGGTGCTTTACCTTCCCCGGCTCAGGTTCTAGGAATGAGGGATGGAGCCATCGGCCAAATGGAGTTCGCAAGAACCTACACCTTAGGGCTGATTTCCGAGGTTCCCGAAGAGCTTTGGCAATCCCCTCCGGCAGGAATTCCAAGCCATTTTGCTTGGCAAATCGGCCATTTGGCCGTCGCTCAGTATGGACTGATGCTCTTTCGCCAACGAGGCAGAGCAGAAGGTGATGTGGAACTGATGCCAGGTTGGTTTCGAAAACGTTATTCGCGTGGGACCAGCGCCCTCGACGACCCAAGCCCTCATCCCGACCGAAAAACGATGCTCGCTATGCTGGAACGAATTCACAATGCAAGCATGGAGTTTATGAAGCAAACCTCAGCAGATTTGCTCCTGGAACCCACTGAAATGCCCTTTGCAGCCTTCCCGATCAAACTCGGAGCGTTCCTGTTTTGCCCCTTGCATGAATCGATTCACTCGGGCCAAATCGGACTTCTAAGACGGGCCCATGGACTCTCACCGGTTCGTTAACCTGCCGGGCGAGTGATCTACTCCGGGCTCTCTCGAGTTGCTAGACTCCTTCAACCCCATCGAGCAGCGAGCCACAGGACAAGGAAGTTGAAAAAAGCATGGAGCTTTCCAATCATCAAACCTACACATGGCAAGATCGCCTTGTGTACTGGGTCTTCAGGCTCTTTATCGCATCGGTTCAATCGCTCTCGCTTGAGCGATGCGAGCGATTCGCTAAACTTCTAGCCCACCTCTTGACGCACGTTCTTAAGGTGCGGCGAACGCTCGTCGAGAGCAACCTCAAGCGAGTCTTTCCAAACTGGAGTTTGGATGAATCGCTCGCCACGCAGGAACAAATGTGGGAGCATTTGATTCTGATGATCTGCGAGATCGCGCACGCGAATCGCAAAATTCATCGCGAGAATTGGTACGAGCATTTCGATCTGCCCGATCGCCAAGCGATGCTTCGATTGGTTCTCGATCCTCGCCCAAAAGTCTTGGTCTCAGGTCACTTCGGGAACTTCGAGTTGGCTGGGTATATCACCGGCCTTTTTGGGATCACCACCACGGCCATCGCACGCCCCTTAGATAACGGCTTTGTCCATGACTACATCGACCGATTCCGCTCCTGCAACGGTCAATTCATGCTCCCCAAAAGCGGTAGTTCGGATCAAGTCGAAGCATTGCTTGCACAAGGTGGAGCGTTGTCATTGCTGGCTGATCAATACGGCGGTCCGAAAGGTTGCTGGGTCGAGTTTCTCGGACAACTAGCCTCCTGCCACAAAGCCCTGGCGCTTTTTACTCTCTCCAGCGGCGCTCCGATGTTGGTCTGCTCGAATATCCGAACCAAAAAACCGCTGCACTTTCAAATGTCTATCCTGGGCTTGGCCGACCCGAAATTCACCGATTGCCCCGATTCGATCCAGACCATGACCCAGTGGTATAACCAGTGCCTCGAAAAAGCTATCCGCGCAGTGCCCAGCCAATACTGGTGGGTTCACCACCGCTGGAAAGGAACGCCCCCCGCAAAGACCATCAAAGCAAACAAAGTTGCCTGATGCATCGTCCCATCGAAAGCTCTGGGCTATACTGCTTGAATCGCTTCTTTCAAAGGCAATCTCCCAGATTGACATATGCCAAAAACCCACCAATCCCTAGGCCTCTCGATCAGCTATCCAGATAACTGGACCCTTACCGAAGACTTGCAAGATGAGCAGGTCGTGGGCTTTCAAATACAAAGCCCCGGCACGGCCTACCTGTCGGTCCTGAGCTTCGACTGGTCAACCACTCCTGACGAGGCGATCGACCAGGCCTCAAGCATCATTCAAGCCGAGTATGATAATGTCGAAAAGGAGAGCTTCTCCCCAGAGCTTATTTCTCATCCAGGGCCACTTGCCGATACCAGAGGCCTCGAACTTTACTTCTACTATCTGGATCTCCTGGTTCGCGCTAAACTCATCGCATTTGGCATTCCACACCAAACCATCCTGGTGCAGTTTCAAGCGGAAGACTCTGAGTTTGCCTCCATGGAAAGAGTCTTCGACGCCATGCTGCTGACTCTTTGCCAATCAATGATGTCTAAAAAAGATCCCGAAGAGATTGAGTGATTGATCTCCTGAGTGGCGAGACCGTCCACAAACGAAAAAGCCTCACCCAATAGCAGTTGGTCACGCCCGAAATCCAACCACCACCAGGTGAGGCAAGTTTAGTTTTTTCTAATCGTCTCCCCCATTGGCTGGGTTTAACTCAAGGTAGTCTACAGCATCTTTCGGCGCTTGGCCACAACATCGCAAGTTTTTTTAAGGAAATTTTTCGATCAGCTTGTTCGCTTTTTGGTTTTATTGCGTCACACCCAAAAACACTCGATATTTCGATGCATAGGGCCGTCACACCGCTCAACCAATGCTGTTTTTGCCGACCCAAGGGACCAAAACTTTCGGAACCTTAATCGAGCCGTCAGCCTGTTGATGATTCTCCATCACTGCGATTAATGCACGGCTGATCGCAACCGCTGTCCCATTGAGCGTATGGGCAAAGTGAGTCCCCTTTTCCCCTTTGACTCGATACCGAATATTAAGTCTTCTTGCTTGATAGTCGGTGCAGTTGGATGTACTGGTCACTTCGCCCCACTCACCGCCATTGCCTCTTCCAGGCATCCAAGCTTCCAAGTCGTACTTGCGATAAGCCGGTCCACCGAGGTCCCCTGTGGCGGTGTCAACGACTCGGTAAGGTACTTCCAATGCGTCGAAGATTTCACATTCGATCGCCCGCAACTGCTCGTGAACAGCACTGCTTTGTTCGGGTAGGGTAAACGCAAACATTTCCACTTTGGTGAATTGATGCACTCGGTATAAACCCCGCGAGGCTCGCCCAGCAGCACCCGCTTCGGTTCGAAAACAGTGGCTGATGCCGACGAGTTTAAGCGGTAAGTCTTCAGCTTCGAGGACTTGATTGTGATACATTCCCCCCAAAGTGATTTCCGCGGTGGCAACGAGATTGAGTTCGGTGTTTTCGATGCTGTAGATCTGGGTCTCAGGCCCGCGTGGGATGAATCCAATTCCATGCAAAATTTCAGTGCTGGCCACATCGGGAGTGGTGATTGGAACAAACCCCTTGCGAATCAATAGGCTCAACGAAAACTGCTGAAGTGCCAGATCCAGCAATACAGCATCTCGCTTGAGAAAGTAAAATCCCGCCCCAGCGACCCTCGCCCCGGCTTCGAAATCAATCATGTCATGAATCGTACCGAGTTCCAAGTGATCCTTGGGCTTAAAATCGAAACTGGGAATCGGTGTCGATCCACGCGCAATCTCCAAATTCGAATGATCATCGCTTCCAACGGGAGCCGAAGGATGCGTCATGTTCGGGACCCGAGAAAGCAATCCATCGATCTCTCGATCCAAAGCGTCGTGATCCTTTTGCGCTTGCTCTTTATGAGCTCTGAGAACTCGCCCTTTCTCTTTGAACTCCTCTCGCTCTTGCGGAGGTACTTTGCCGATCTGCGCACTGACTGCATTGGCTTGTCGGTTCCAATCCTCGGCCTCAGCCAATTTCGCCCGTCTTTGCAATTCCAAAGCGACTATCCGATCGATATCCGCACTGGCTCCGCGCTGCAGGCAATTGGATTTAACCGCTTCAACGTTTTCCAAAACATATTTTCGATCAAGCATGTTCAGTAGGGTCCAAATAATAAAACGGCTTGGCTAACTAAGCCCTAAAGTTTAACGCATTTGTGGATTTTGAGGATACCGACCCACGAAGCCCAATCGGTCGACTTTGTTTTTAGATCCTACGTGCCACTCGATCGCCGATATTTCCCGGAACGATCTGGCGAATTCTCCCTGCATTAGACCTACCAAACCACTCCTGCCATGAAACCTAAACCCGTTTGCAATTTTCTGGTCATCGCATCTGTCTGTTTCTTACTCACAGGCTCTTTACCGCATCAACTCTTGGCCCAGGAATCTCCAGCACCCCCGGAGTCCAAACTCACTAGCCCCGGTGACGAAAAAACCGGTGACGAAAAAACCGTTGGAGATAAGCCCCAGGTTGGCAAGTTTCGTTTTCAGACTTCGGCCAACCGCCAGTACCAAATCGAGCAGGCTCGGAGAGAATCCGAAACCCGCAAGGAACTCCTTCGGTACTACGAGGAAAGAGGGATAAACTTCGCTCAGCCAACTTTTGATGGCATGGCGCTGCACCCCTATCCGATGTCGAAACGCCGGTTCTATGTCCGACCCTTTCGCGCCTGGTAATCCCTACTCCGTTTGCAGTGTGATTGCCATAACGACGGGTGCCGATTGATCTCTTCCCTTGATCAAACTGATCTTTTGCAGCGCCTTACGCTCCTTAGGTTGAATCGATAGATACCTGATCTGTCGGCCTGAAAGGTCGAAAGCAAACTCACTCTTGGGCACATCGACTCTACGGATGTAGTCAGCAAAATGCTCCCCATTGATCAATTCATGATCTTCGGTAGCACCATCTTCGTAGGTGATCCGTACGATCATGCTGACACTTCCCTCGCGACTCGCCGGGAACGACCATCCACCCACTCCACTCAGGAAGTGGATAGCCACCGCAGGAGCGTTGCACACCACATCGACACTCTTTGGCATCTTGGGTGCCATCTTGCCATTCGGTCCAAAGAGCATGATCGCATTGGGAACACGATCCTCTTGAGGATCGACCAAAACGAAAGGAACGCCTTTGAACATTTTTGGCTTCCAATCCGCAAACACCAATCGCTCCACTTCGCCTTCAGGATCAAAGAACATTCCTCGCGTTGTGATCGATCTAGCAACCGTAGCGATCGACAGCGGTACGTACTTGCCTTTGGTTGTCAAAAACTCAAGCAAGTCCTTCATCTCGTCGCGAGTCATTTGGCCTTCAAAACCTTCGGGCATCAGAGATTTCTGTGAGCCGCTCAGCCGTTCGATATCCTCGCGCAATACGACCTCGCGTTTGCCCTGCACGTTGATGAGTTCAATCGAGGTCTTGCTCTCGCTGGCCATCATGCCAGTGACAACACTGCCATCGGTTGTTTGGACGTTATACGTCCTGAAATTGCCTTCGACGCTCCGGTTCGGATCGAGGATGTGAATCAACAGTTCGTGCTTGGGATGAACGGCCATACCTGTTAACTCGGGCCCAATCTGATTGCCCAATTCACCATGCTTGTGACACAACGCACAATGCTTCTGATAGACCAACTTACCGTTGACACCGTCCCCCTTGGAATGGGCCGTCTCTTCCCAAGCTTCCACCACCCGCTGCCTGTCAGCATTGGGGATGCCCCCACTGTTTTTCATCATCGCTAGGGCTTTTTCGCGAATCTTGGCGTCGGGATAGTCTCTGAGCAACTGACGTTGGTCGAGCTGTAGATCGTTGATACTCAGCTCGCCTGCTTGGATCGCGGCAATCAAGTCGGTTGTGGACTCAGGTTTCGAAAGCATCACACGCAAAGCACCTCGCAAAAACTCAGGAGGCAAACTGCGGGATTTTTCAATCAAAGCCTTCGCTAGCCCAGGGGCTTTAGATCCCCCAAGGGCCGCTACAATCCCAGAGGAAAATTCGGGTGTTGATTGCGGTGTGACCAATGCCAACAAGGAGTCAACCACCTTGGGACTGCCGACTTCGAGGGTCACCATCTGCCTTGCCGCCAGCAACCTGCGATCGATCGCCAACGAGTCCTTGTTGAGTATGTCGACGAGCTCTTTGCGAAGCGATGCGATGGCTTCATCGATCTTGGCTACTCCGAGCGTTTCAGCCAACTGAATGACTTGTCCCTTGGAGTCCAATGGCAAATCACCTGAAAGCCAATTCTTGACCAATCCTTGGGTGGCGCTTTCGGGCAGTGTCAAACGATAATCCTTTGGCCATCCTTTCGCCAAACCTTGAATCACCGCTCCGGTGACTTGGGGATTGCCCTTCTCGACGATCAAGGAGCTAAATACCTGCGCACTTACTTTGTTCCTCGCTGCGTGTTCAGCGACAATTGCGATGCGGCTAAGTAATTCCCCGGTAGGCGCTACTTGAGCATCTCGAATCAATCGAGGTAGAACTTCGGCTGCATGCGTACTTGCAGCACTGGTCCAAGCGTCCATCAACCAGCGATCTTTCTCATTGGTGCTAGCCGAGAGTTTCTCTCCGATGCCCTTGGTACCAGTTGCCACAGCTTGACTCGGACAATCGGCCAGTTTGAGCAAAGCAGCCAGTTTCAGTTGCGAGTCCTGGGAATCTAGAGCCCTACTTCCAAGAATCGCTTGCAGTGTCTCCGCATTGGGTTCCGCAGCCTGAATCGCATTTCGTACCACCGCATCGCTCGGATGCTTAATCGCGTCGAGCATCGGTGCTCCTTGCCATTTGCCCTGGGCGCTGAGAACCCAAATCGCATGGATCGCACTTGGGTTTATTCCAATGCCATCGACACTCGGATCACGAGCAAGCTCGATCAGTGCATTAACCGTCGAATCAGCTAGAATTGGCTTGCTGGCAAGTAGCCACTGGGCAGACCTTCTCCAGAACATGTTCGAATGCTTCAGAGCTCCGACCAACTGCATTTCGTCGTCTATCGAGAGACCCTTGCTCACAAGCCCATTGGCGGCTTTCAATTCTTCTGGCGAAAGACCTTGATCGCCTTGATACACCACGCGATAGACTCGGCCGAATCGCTTGTCTCGCAACTTGGTTTCGTAAGCATTCCCTTTTCCAGTCTGGAAGCCTTGGGGCGTTGGATTGTGCTGAACGATGAAGTTATACCAATCCAGATACCACACGTTTCCATCCGGGCCAACCTCAGCCATGATCGGTGAGCTCCATTCGTCATCGCTTGCAACCAAATTAAATGGGTTGGTCGATCGATAGCCTGCTCCGTCGCGATTAAGAATGAAGGCACCGACAATGTGACCCGTCGGTTCGCAAACAAATGCGAGTCGATTCCACCACTCTTTGGGGTAGTTTCGGGCAGTGTACAACGCATGGCCTGCTGCCGCGGTGTATCCACCATGCCAATCGACTTGCCGAACCTTTTCCGTCACCGCGTTGAATTTGTATCCGTCGGCAATGTTGCTCAACACCTGAGGCGACCAACCGGATACCTTTTCATAATAGCGGTTGGGGATCGGCATAAATATGCTCGGGTTGCCGTTGGCCGTCGAACCGAAAATCAATCCATCTTCGCTGATACCCAACCCCCACGTGTTGTTGTTGGTTGATCGCACGAATTCCAGTTTTGTGACCTTCAATGAGTGCTTATCGAATGCATCGGTGGGCTCTGCGGATGTTGTTCCATCTTTGGCCATTTGATAAACAGGGGCCTGGCTACTTGAAGGTGCCTCTTGGATTGCAAATCGCCAGAAGCCTTGTCGGAAACCTTGCTGACGCTCTCCATTGATGATTGGACGAGAGTCGTTGTATCCTTGCATCGCCCAAATCCAGTTGTCTAAACCCAACTGGAAATTGCTCACTCCGCCGTGGGTGTCCCCCATTCCCCAGCCGGTGATGAGCTCTTGCTTGAAATCAGCAACATCATCTCCATCGACATCTTTCAAAAAGATCGTTTTGGTACCGTCTTGGATGATGGCACCGCCATGCACCGGAACGATCGCTGTCGGAATGCTCATGTACTGCGCAAATACTGTGAATTTATCGGCTTTTCCGTCTCCATTGGAATCTTCGCAAATTCGAATCCGGTCGCGTCCAGCACCTGGTTGCTGGAGTTCATTCGGATAGTCCACCGTCTCGCAGACCCAAAGTCGGCCTTTGTGATCCCAGTTCATCGCGATGGGCTTACCACCCAAACCAGCGATTCCCAATTCGGCTTCGCCTTCGAGAGCATCTTTCTCGCTTGCCCAAAGCTTGGTCTCGAATCCCTCTGGGGTAACATAGTGTTTTTGCGATTCGACGGCTGTAAGGGGCATTTGCATGCGGCTCATCGGTTCGGCTTGGCCGTTGCGAGCACCGGGCTGATAGTTGGGGATCTCCTTACCAACTTCAGTGTATGCAAAGGGGGCAACATCCTTGCGTGCTGCCGTCATTTTGGGTATTTCGAAACGAGTCGTATCTTTGAAGGCAGGGAGTTTGCTCGGATCTTTCTGTGCAGCCCATGTAATCCCGCGAGCCACTAGGTTATGGAAGCCTGGGTTGCTCCAAGTATCCATGTTATGCCCCCATGCGGTATAGAAAACACGGCCTTTGCCATGCGTTCTGACCCAAGTCCAAGGTTCCGCTTTGGTGTCTGCAGCGAGTTTACCTTGTCGGCGTTCCTCTAAGACGATGCGATCCTTGGTGTTGTGCATGTGATGCACGTAGGTTTCATCCCAGCTTTCGAATCCGCCGAAGCCTTGCATGATCGGATGCTGTGGTTCGAGGATTTGGGTAACGAATCGCTCTCCCCCGTGTTCCTTGAACTGCGCTCCGACGAGTTCCACATAAGCTTTCGAATTGCGAAAACAGTACGATGCGCAGTGCAACGGCACGATACCATGGCCCTGGGCAACGTAATCGAGCATCGCTTGTTCTTGCGGCGAATCCAACTGGTCGATATTCGCATAAATTAGTAATGTGTCGAACTCCGAGAGTCGCTTGGCCGAAAGCGATGTGGCGACATCCTCGCTATAGGTGAGTTCAATTCCGTAGGGACCCAGTGCTGGACCCAAGACCCTGTAGAGATCCGCTGGCCGATGATGCCCCTGATCGCCCAGCATCAACACTCGGATCTTTTTTTCCCCTCCAGCGTTGTCTTGCCCCAACGCACCATCTGCGAAAAACAGACCAATCCAAGCAACCAAGAGGCCTATTGCCCCTGCGATCAACGTTGGCAACTTCGTTGCCGAAACTAGAACCCTAAACGGCTTAAACATCGCAATTCCTATTTGATTATTCTTGGACAATGGATCAAGTCAGACGCTTGAGGTCGTCAAAAATTAGCGCAACGTAAATTCAGGCAATGGAACGATTTTGCCACCTTGCTTGGTGCTCTGGTGGGCGCAAAGGCCTACGCACGTCCAGTTGGCACTTGTGACAGCATTCGGCCACGGGTCGCGATTCTCGACCAACGCAGTTACAAACTCGTTGACCAAGTGAGGGTGCGAACCACCATGTCCACCACCTTGAATGAACGACAAGTGGTCCGCATCTTGGATCGATCGCGTGAATGGACGGATTGGCTCAGGGAGCAAATGCGCGTAATCAGGCACCTCGATCTCCGAAGGAATCTCATGCTCGGGCTTCTTGGCCGTATGGATTAAGTGAGGTTTGCCTTCGACCAAAGACCACTCGAAACTCTTCTTGGTTCCGTACACATCAAAGCTTTCTCGATACTGCCTAGCAGTATCGAACAAAAATCGCCAAATATGTGCCGAGATGTCGGTGTCCTTGATCTTGATATGGCAAGACTCAACCGCGTAGGAATTGCCAGACTTCTCGGCCAGTTCGGGACGGATCGCCCCAGATCCAAAGCAAGAGACATACTCGGCACGACCGTTGACTAACCCCAGCACCGGCGAGACTACGTGCGTTGCATAATGCATGGGGATCATGCGTTCCCAGTACTCGGGCCATCCATCCATGTCTTGGGGATGAGAGGCTGCCATGTACTGGATCTTTCCCAACTCACCTTTCTGGTAGAGTTCTTTGAGAAAGAGGAATTCTCGGCTGTAAACGACCGTTTCGGCCATCATGTACTTCAAGCCGGTCTTGGCGACCGCCTCACAAATCTGATCGCACTCCTCGATGGTCGTTGCCATAGGCACCGTACACATGACGTGCTTTCCAGCCTCAAGAGCCTTCAAGCTCATCCAAGCATGATCGGGAATTGGCGAGTTGATGTGTACGAAATCCACCGTGGGGTCTTCGAGAACCTTTTCGTAGGATGTATATCGGTTGGCGATTGCGAATTTGTCAGCAACTTCGTGGAGCTCTTTCTCATTGCGTCGACAAACCGCGACGACTTCGGCACTCGGATGCCTTTGGTAGATTGGGATGAATTCCGCACCGAACCCCAGTCCGATCATCGCCACACGTTTTTTACTCGCCATCCGAATACACCTCCAGGAAAAGGAACCGAAATGCACTTACTGTATGCAACCGAGAGATTTTCACTCCCTCATCGTCGCAAAGTGCCTTGGTTGCCGCCATGAAAAATTGCGCAAAAAAGATAAGCTTTTTTACACCTGGCTCCTAGAGTGTCAAGCGGTGCTCCTTTTAGCCGCTCTCTAGAACCCATTGGGCAGCAAACCGGTTGAGTTCCGCGCTGTTGGCAAGATGCAGCTTGATCTTGAGTTTCTCCCGGTAGGTGTCGATCGTGTGAACACTAAGGTGCAAGTGCTTGGCGATCGCTCCGGTCGTTTTTCCTTGGCCGATAAGCGTTAGTACTTCGAGCTCTCGGTTTGACAAATTCTCGATCGGCGACTTGCCCACTTCGAGTTTCCCACCAATACGGCTCTTGAGAACCTTTTCGGTCATCTCAGGACTCAAGTAGATCCGACCTGAAAGCAGGGTACGAATCGCAGGGATCAAAGTCCCACGAGCCGACTGCTTGTTCAAGTACCCCATTGCTCCAGCCTGCAGTGCCCTCTCGGCATAAACGGCTTCGTCGTACATCGAGTTGACGAGCATTCTGAGTTTGGGTTCCGACTCGTGGATTCTCCTTACAAGTTCAATGCCATGTCCGGACTTGAGCGAGATATCGACGATGACCAAGTCGGGGCGGAGACGCTCGACGAGTCGGAGTGCTTCATTGGCATCCTCAGCCTCTCCGCAGATGTCTAGATCCGGTTCTGCCTGGATCTGAGCTGCCAGTCCGTCACGCATGACCGGATGATCCTCGACAAGCAGAATACTCGATGCATCTTTACTCATGGTCGCCTCCAAGGCTGCAGCAAACGATCGTCCCTCCTGCAGCAGCGGTGGTGATTTCGAGTTTCGCACCGATGAGATTTGCCCGGTACTGCATACTTTGAAGTCCCAGTCCATGGTTGTTTGGCTGGTTTTTAAATCCGCGTCCATTATCTGCCACGCTCAGCCTGGTTTGACCATCCTTTTGGTTGAGCAAGATAAAAATATGACTAGCGCCCGAATGCTTCATCGCGTTGCACACGGCCTCTTGCGCGATTCGATACAACTGCAATGCGAACTCTGTTGGGATCGGTTGCATCTTGGCTTGGCAGCGAGCAGAACATGAAACGCCTTGCAAGTTGTCGGTGCGAGCAGCGAGTTCTTCGAGGGCTAGAGACAGATTTTCGTGAAAACCATTGGTTGGTATCAATCCTCTTGAGATCGCTTGAACCCCCTCTTGCGCTCTGCTGAAGCCGTCAACAAGTTTCCTGGCAAGTTCCCGGTAGGAGTCAAGAGTTTCCTTCGGGATCGCGTTCCTATCCGCTTGAAGTTTGTTAAGGAGTGCTTGAGAGATCAACCCAAGACCGACGAGCTCTTGCTCGATTCCATCGTGCAGATCCTGGCCAAGTTTTCTGTGAACATCGTCGATGATCTCAAGCACTTCAGTGGCGTTTCCGTTGATTTTCGACATGACCTGCCCTCTTTGAAAAGTTTTGTTTGCAATCGTTTTTGTTAGTATCAACATTCGCTAAGATGGATCTTCTATACAGGAGTTGTTGTGGCAAAGGAGTTAGGCCACCAGTCCTGCTCGTGCTCATTTCTCGCTCGATCGGTTCATTCTAATTACCGCTCCCTTCCTAACGAAATCTTCTGCTCGATTTGTAATCTTGTGATTGCGATCAGCGCGATAAGCAATGGTGGTTTCCACCATTCATTAGTCAGGACATTCGCGATACAAGCACATGCATGGTTACGCCACAATCAGATGGTGCTCATCGGACTTGCAAACACGTTGTTTACAAATTCGATGCGATGATTGAATTACTCTATTCCTTAAGGGAGTGTAACGATGCGATTATTGATTGCCGATTCCGATCCAACTATGACGGAACTGTATGAAACTTATTTTTCGGATAAGGGATATCAGGTCGTCACCGCTGGCAACGGGCTGCAATGCCTTCAAGCAATCCGCGAGCACATGCCGGATGTGCTGGTGCTCGAAGAAAAACTCCCCTGGGGTGGGAGCGATGGTGTGCTCGAGTGCCTTCAGCAAGACTACCCTTTTGCAAGCCCCGAAGTCGTTTTGCTCACTAGCGCTAAGGATCCGCACACGCCTGTGCATTATGGGATCCCCAAGTTCGATGCCTATCTTCGCAAACCTTTTTTGATGCGAGATTTGGCAAGAGTCATTCAACGCGTCAGGGCTCCTCAAACGGCGGTTGCTCGTTAGTGGATTTGGATTAAATCGATTTATTTGAACTACGATTTGCGAGGTGTGTTGTGCTAGATACGATTCGACTTTCGGATTTAATGGGTTTGATGCAATCCAATCATGGTCCTTGTGTGACCATCATGATGAGTACCCATATCAGCGGTCCGGATGAGCAACAAGACGCTCTGACACTTCGCAATCTCGCAGATCGTGCACAAGACGCTTTGGCGACGGGTTGGTTGCGGGCATCTCAAGCCCGCGACTGGCTCGAGCCAATTCGTAAATGTCCGAGCGATCCGGATTTTTGGGAGAAAAGAAATCTCGGACTTGCACTCTTCCTCAACGGCAAATCCCTACAACGCTTTCGCGTTCCAACTCCACTCGAAGAACTGGTCTTGGTCAATCATCGCTTTTTCATCAAGCCACTTCTGCGGATCGCATCGGGAAACCATCGGTTCCTTGTTTTGACAGTTAGTCAGCACCAGGTGAGTCTCTACGAAGCTTCCGAGTTTCAAATAGAACGCCTAACCATACCGAATCTACCACAGCGAATCGTCGAGACGCTCAATATTCAGGGTGAGGATCGAGGCCAGCAGCGGCACATGGCAAACCGATGGGGCAAGGGTAACCAAACATCGGTATTTCACGGACAAGGTGGAGTCAAAGAGACTCATAAATCGGAACTGAACCTCTTCTTCAATCAAATCGATGAGGCGCTTGGACCGATCCTCAGGAATCATCACGCTCCGATGATTCTTGCCGGTGTCGATTACTTACTACCGATCCTTCGCAAGTCACTCAGCTATACGAATATCCTAGACGGCGAGGTTCTTGGTAACTGGGATTACTCTTCGAAGTCAGAGCTTCTGCGGAAAGCTTGGCCGATCGCTCAACCAGAGTTGCTCAAGCAGCAGGCAAGTGTTACCGAAAGAATACGTGACCTGACGAATTCGGAGCGAGCGACCTGCGATCCACAAACAGCGATCAAAGCCGCTTGCGAAGGTCGTGTAGACACCTTGTTAGTCGACGTCGCTGAGCATCATTGGGGACGATGCGACCAGTTCGGGCAGGTCTTTTGCACGCACGAGCAACCACAAGCCGGGGACGATGATCTTTTGGATCACGCGGTTGCTCAAACGATGCTTCATGGTGGGAAAGTCTATGTCGTCGATGCGATTGATATGCCAACCAGTGCACCGGTTGCCGCGCTACTTCGATATTGATTCATCGGATTGAATCCATTTCGAGCGGAGTCCGCCGAAGGCGGACACGAGGGCATTGGACGGCATTGACCTTATTGACGGCATTGACGGGATTGACTGCGGACTTTATTGACGGCATTGACATTGTTGACGAAGTGGGGTTTTGTCTTGATTCCCCTCGCCGCAGGCGATTTCGTTCACTGGCCCGCCCGCCAACGAGGTCAACTTGGTCAATCCTGTCCGCTGTCAACACAGTCAATCTTGTCAATGCCGTCAATGCCGTCAAAAACACGCCGCCGCTAGGCGGCGTCGCAGAAAGCCACTCGCCGAGTTTCGCTCACTCTGGCGCTGAGAGATCATTTCGGAGAAATCATCTACAATGCGATTTTGGAGAAATCATCCATAATCGCTATCGCCGCGCAGATCGAGGAACTTCACGTGCAAATTTGGGTCGATGCCGACGCTTGCCCTTCAGTGATCAAGGACCTGCTGTTTCGAGCTGCCATACGCACCAAGACGATGCTGACGTTGGTAGCCAATCAGAGCCTAGCAATTCCGCGCTCTGAATTCATTGCCACCATGCTTGTCCAATCTGGGATGAACGTCGCCGATCGGCGAATCGTTGAATTGGTTCAGCCAGGTGATCTGGTCATTACTGCCGACATTCCACTTGCATCCGACGTCGTGGCGAAAAACGCAACTGCTTTGGATCCCCGAGGTGAACTCTATACGGTTTCCAATATCGGTTCGAGGCTTGCTATGCGAAACCTCCTTGACGAACTACGAGGTGGTGGCCACATCGGTGGCGGCCCACCTAATTTCACCCCCAAAAACCTACAAACATTCGCAAATCAACTCGATCGATGGCTTACGGCAAAGAACAAGAAAACCACTTGAGGTGCACTGATCATGAAAGAAAAAAGCTACCGCCTTTGAAAGACGATAGCTTGCAGGTTGTTATTCAGATCACTTCGGCGAGCCGAAACTCAGCTTGACCTAGTAACGCGAACCGCGAGACGAATTCCCGCGATTCTCGCCGTAACTATTTCCTCGCCCCCCACCATAGCCACCACCACCTCCACCACCTGAGGGACGGCTTTCACGTTCTCGCGCTTCATTGCACGAAATCGTACGATCGCCAAGCTTCGATTGATCGAGCCCTTTGATGGCCGCTCGTGCTTCGTCCGCATTGCTCATCTCGACGAAACCAAAGCCTCGCGAACGCCCGGTCTCGCGATCCATGATGATGCTGACCTTGCTAACAGCCCCGTATTGGGAGAATGCATCCGAAAGATCGGACTCTGTCGCACGGAAGGAAAGATTGCCCACATAAATATTCGTCATATCGCTACTCCTATCCAATCCACACAGCAATCATCAAACAAAAGCTAAAAGTTCCCCTAGCGGCGACGTCTCCGCCGAGAACCAAAGTCGAAATGAGAATGCGGCAAACCGGAAAAATACCCAAAGACCGCCCACCGAAACTACTCTATCGGTAAAAACCGCTGGCCTTTTTCTTCGCCAACCAACAGCCAACCGAATCCTAAGAAGAACGGAAGTCACCACAGATGGGACTTGGATTCATTTCAAGAAATCGCTGAATCAACTGCAAATCAGACACAGCAAGCATTGCATCAATCCAGGCTAAAGTCAACAGCCAATTTGAAGCAATCAGAACTTTAATGCATCCTTACGATTTCATGATGGATTCTGGTCAATGCAGTCAATCCGGTCAAAAACTCGCCGCCGCAAGGCGGCCTGGGCGACGACCACTCACCGAATTGCGGTCCTTGTGGCGCACGTAGATGATTTCGGAGAAATCATCTACGTTGGCCATTGTTGCTGATTTCTCCGAAATCAGCGGCCTGGGCTATAGACCACCTCTGTCTAATTGAGCCGCAACTCTGGCGCACGTAGATGATTTCGGAGAAATCATCTACGTTGGCACGGCGACTATGACAGTCTCCCTGGAAACGATACCGTGACGGGGGAACCTAACGCATATAGAAAATTCGCGGGCTTGCGGTCTTTGAGAAAACCAAACTGCTCTCCATAGACCGCCGCAAAATCAACATCGATCTGATAGTCGTCCACCAAACAACTCACCCATTGCGGATGCTTGACCTGATATTCCAACGTCCTTTTCGGGCCTTTGGCATACCCCCAATAGTGCTCGGTGATAAACTCCCCCAAGGATCCCGGCGGCGGCAACTCTAAAGCTCGATCTATCTTGGCCCCTATCCTGTGCTCCAAATTCCTACCCCATCGATACTCAAGTTGACTCAATCGGTCTTGATCCCCCTTTGGAGGTTCAAACCGATGGCTCATGGGAGTGGCAACATAGTTCTCGTGGAAAAGATTGTTCGCAATAAGAGGTATCGCACTCAAGGGGACGATCTCCCTCAAAAATGTCACGGCCCTTAAACTCGGATCTCGATCCGGCACGACATAGAAACGCAAATTCACTTCTTCGAATCTACGATGAAACGGTACCGGAATCCCCAATATCCGCGTGTGATCAAACAGAAAAGCAACTAAGGAGACATAGCAATCCCCACGAAACGTATCTAACTTGGTCTTGGCGGGCACATAAGGCTCCAGAAGTTCCGGATCGACTACATAATTTGCCAGCAACAGATGCTTCCAATGTGCAGATAAAAACTCCATAGCTCCTCGATGTGTCGTTGAACATTGCCAGCGAAAAGTCACTGTTCGATCGAAATCGAACACTCCCCTGTAGTATAATCGATCCTAGACACATTTGCCCACATATCCAAAACCACCAAAACGCGTCGATGTCCAACGAACCGTCCCTAACACCCCCAAAAAATCGTATCGGTATCGTCGGCTTAGGCCTTATGGGGACGGCAATCACGCAGCGACTCTTAGAAGCGGGCTACGAAGTATTGGTTTGGAACCGATCCAAAGACAAAGCGCTTCCACTGACCGCCGCAGGTGCCAAGTGGTCTGAGTGCCCGCTTGTCGAATGCCAGCGGGTCATCATCAGCCTTTACTCGAGTGATGTTGTCGAGGAAGTTCTTGCAAGCTGGGAAAAAAACCTGTCCAAATCCCAAATCATCATCGATACGACCACGGGTGATCCGCAAGCTGCCGTGAGATTTGCTTCGGCACTCGCCAAACGCGAATGTATCTACATCGAGGCACCGATCTCTGGATCGAGTCAGCAGACTCGCCAGGGCCTCGCGACGGTCATCGCCGCAGGGGACCGCACTGCGTTTGACGCTTGCAACGATCTTTGGCCGTTGCTGGGCAAAAACACCTTCTACGTTGGGGCATCGGGTAATGCCGCAAAGATGAAACTCGTGAGCAACCTCGTCCTGGGTCTCAACCGCGCGGCTCTTGCCGAAGGTCTCGCGTTTGCAGAGACGCTCGACATCGATCTGCAAAGTGCTTTGGCGGTTCTCCAAGGCAGTGGTGCTTATTCTAAACAGATGGATTCGAAAGGGCCCAAAATGGTCTCGGGGGATTACTGTCTCCAAGCCCGATTGTCTCAGCATCTCAAAGATGTCCGTTTGATTTTGCAAAGCGCCGAGGCATCCAATCTAAGTCTACCACTGAGCAAAGCCCATGAGCATCTTCTCGAACTTGCCGAGTTCCTAGGCCTAGGCGATCTGGATAACAGCGCCGTATTCGAAGCGATTCGATCAAGGAGCCCTCGATGAGTGATCCAACCACAACGACTAGGATGTCCACCGCATCGCGATGGATGATCCTAGTTGCATCAAGCCTCGGACTGCTTTTCGATGGAATCGAATTAGGCCTCATGCCTGTCGCTTCGCTATCTGTATCCCAAAGCCTATTGCAGGATCAGTACACCAAGCCACTCGGGCAAGAGTGGTTCGCTTGGTTCACCGCATCGCTGATGCTCGGCGCAGCGATCGGAGGGATAGCACTCGGCAAACTTGGAGATCGCATCGGACGAACCAAAGCCATGGGGATCAGCATCCTTTTTTACTCGGTCTTTGCATTGCTTGGAGCATGGGTGCAAACCCAATCGCAAATGCTACTGCTTAGATTCCTGGTGGGACTCGGCGTCGGTGGGATGTGGCCCAACGGCATGGCACTGGTTGCGGAATGCTGGCCGCGTGCCTCGCGAGCTTGGGTCGCAGGGGTGATGAGTGCCGGGCTCAACGCTGGCATCCTGCTGATCTCGCAAATCACGAGAAACTACCCCATCACTCCCGATTCATGGCGTTGGCTATTCTTTTTAGCTGGGGCTCCAGCGCTCTTAGGGATATTTGTTTTGACACTCTTACCAGAATCTCCGACGTGGCTCGGTAATCAAAAGGACTTGCCCAGTGGCACTCCAACTGACTTTTCGTTCGACCGAAAACGGCAAAGTAGCTCTCTGTTTTCTAAGGATCTTTGGTCGACAACCCTGCTTGCCATGCTCTTGTCTGCAATTCCGCTCGTGTCGGCTTGGTCGGCCAGTAAGTGGATGATCCCGTGGGCCGATGCGATGGCATCTGCCAGCGATGCGAGCTACAAATCCGTAACCCAAGGTTGGTGGGCATTGGGAGCAACGCTCGGAAGTTTCCTAGGCGCTCAAGTCGCCATGCAACTTGGGGCACGCACCAGCTACTTTCTCATAAGTGCCGGATCGGTGATAACCACGCTTGGGATGTTCCTTTTGACCGAGCCATTGCAGGGGGCATTCCATCCGACGGTCTTTGTACAGGGGCTGGTTTCCACGCTGTTCTTCGGTTGGCTGGCAGTTTATCTCCCAGTTCTTTTTCCGACTCAAGTTCGGGCTTCTGGATGCGGACTCGCTTACAATGTAGGACGATTTGCGACGGCTCTAGGTGTGTTTGCTGCAGGAAGTTTGCTACCTGTTTTCGGCAACAGTTATCCAAAGATAGGAGCGGCCTGCGCTTTGCTTTATGGTCTAGGTTTGCTGGCGGCTTGGTGGATTCCCGATAACTTTTAAAGCAGAATCCTCGGCGAGGTCGGGTTCGATCACACGCTTGGTTTTCCAGCCTCCATGGAGGTAACGGCCGGTAAAAATAATCGCTAAAACGAAAACCCAAACGCTGATGACTCCCCACCAATAGAATAAACCGTCCCATCCAAAAAGCTTCTGCCCCAAAACAGCCAAGCCCACCGTTCCGAACCCTCCAACGGCATGTCCAAGAAGCACAAAATGAGTGTCGCCCGCACCCTTGAGCACTCCCGAAAAGATGACTTGAAAAGAATCGAAGACGCAATAACCAGCGATGAAAACCAGAAGCGGTTTTAGATCCGGCTTGATCGATTCAAAACGCTGCGGATCGTTACCGATAGCATAGATCCCCATGACTTGCTCAGGAAAAAGCCCATAGAGCACCGCGAAAATCCCACTGTAAAGAATGCCGATCGCAAGTGCCGCATGGACAACGCGCTGGGCGATCTGAATCTGATTTTGAACCAAGTACTTTCCAACAAGAACCCCAACGGCGATCCCCAAGCCGATCAGAGGAATGAAGGCCAAGACGTTTACCCCTAGTGCTAGAGTCGTCGCCGCCGCAGGACGCTCGCCTAGATTGCCAACAATCATCATGATGATCGCAAAGCTCCAAGCTTCAGCGACGACCGAAACCCCTGCCGGCCAGCCAAAACGAATCAGCCTCCGCATGAGTGGAAAATCCCACTTCAAAAGTTGTCCTAGGTTTGGGGCGACACTGGACGTAACGGACCATGCCCCAAATCTGCCGGTTTTGAAATACCAGTAAGCAAACGCAAGAAGCAGTACACATTTGAGCGATAAAGAAATACTCGATGCAGCCGCAGCGCCGGCAACGCCCCACTTGGGAAACCCTAGATTTCCAAAAATCATCCCATAGTCAAGAACGACGTTGGTCAGTGTCGCAAGAGCGTCGCAGTAAAGTAAAACGATCGGTCGCCCGCTCCCGGCAAAAAGACCCACCAGGGCCGAACTGAGGATCGTCGCGCAAGCTCCTGGGACAAGCCCCAGAAAAAACTCGTACTCATACTTTGCAAGCTCTTCTTGATGCCCAAAAGCGATGAAGAGCCGGTAGGACATCAGCCCCAGAAAGACCAAAATTGGCACAAGGCCAAGGGCCAGTAGGCAGGCTTGCCAAACGACGTGCATCGCGCGGTCCACTCGACCGACGCCTAGGTACTGGGCAACAAAGGTGCTGGTGTAACCGCAAATACCTGCGGGTAAACAAGTCACTGACCAAAACAATGTGCCGGCTGACATGGCCGCCGCCGCTGCTGCATCCGAATACTGAAACAGGAAGAGCCTGTCGACAAACAAAGTAATCGAGAACAGACCCGTCGAGAGCATCAACGGCCAAGCCGTCTTGAGGAGCTCTTTGCAATCTTCAACACGACTTCGACTCTCCACAAATTGCTCCTCTTGAGATAAACCAAACCTATCTGTTATCCCAAATATTGCAACCCGATGTCTTGGATTTCCCCAAAACCTGATTTGCTAGTGGAGGGGCGGGAGAGAGTTTGGCGTACTCCGCCGTGCCGAACGCCGTCGGCGGTCGGCACGGCGGTTTTGGACGGCATTGACAACATTGACGTTATTGACGTTATTGACTGCGGACATCGTTGACGAGATTGACCCAGTTGCGCTGTGTGTTTGCCGATTTGATTTGGCTTTTGCCGTCAATGCGGTCAACAATGTCAATGCCGTCCGCTGTCAACACAGTCAATCTTGTCAATGCCGTCAATGCGGTCAAAAACACGCCGCCGCAAGGCGGCGTGGGCGACGACCACTCGCTAGTCTGCGTTTGCTCTGGCGCTAGTAGATGATTTCGGAGAAATCATCTACTTTGCGTGTGGGGCGACCACACGCCAGTTTGCGTTTGCTCTGGCGCTAGTAGATGATTTCGGAGAAATCATCTACTTTGCGTGGGCGACAATCACTCGCTAGTCTGCGTTTGCTCTGGCGCTGGTAGATGATTTCGGAGAAATCATCTAGTGCGCCTTCGATGGCGTTTAATCAGCCGGGTGAAAGTCCTGGTCTGGGTAATGTTACCGCCCAGTATCCGACAGTGGTAACTGCATGATCCGCGAGGAAA